>Ga0206996_1001_pt1 | contig 103970 bp, 95 predicted proteins | sample Alteio_BWMinCont_2_FD_153467 | JGI IMG/M metagenome (GOLD analysis project Ga0206996, IMG submission 153467) | Enriched cells from forest soil in Barre Woods Harvard Forest LTER site, Petersham, Massachusetts, United States -... | ecosystem: Environmental > Terrestrial > Soil > Temperate forest >...
CTTTTCCATCGGGCAGACCGCAATGCGCTGCTTTCGGGAACATGGTCAAAACAGTGGGAGGAGGCTCTGTGACCGTGGCCGTTGCGGAGGTTGTGCATCCGTGAGCATCCGTAATATTCACATTGTAATTTCCGGCACAGATAGCAGAACAACTAGCAGCAGCGCATCCGGTGTTCCATGCATAAGTATAGGAGGGTGTACCTCCACTTGGAATACAGATGACCTGTCCATTACAAAGACCATTACAAGTAGCATTGATTCCAGAAGCAAGAACAGTCAGTAATGCCGGCTGGGTAACGACGGTTGTTGCAGTATTCGTACAGCCATTGGCATCGGTAACAGTAAGGACATAGGTATTGGCAGTAAGTGCAGTTGCATTCAGAGTTCCCTGGCCTGCGCCGGGAGCAGGAGCCCAGGTATAAGTCAGAGCCGGTGAACCTCCACCTGCAGTTCCTGTAGCCGTTCCATCTGCACTTCCGAAACAAAGATCATTGGTAGAGGTAGCACTCACCGTAATTGCAGGAGGTTGTGTGATGGTTCCTGTTGCAGAACTGACACAGCCATTCGCATCGGTAGCTGAAAGAATATACGTACCTGGACAAAGCGCAGAAGCCGTAAGGGTTCCTTGTCCTGCACCCGGAGCAGGAGACCAGGCATAAGTAATCGGGGCCACACCACCCACAGAGGTTGCAGTTAGAGATCCATTACACAAACCGAAACAGGTAACATTGACTGGGGCTCCCATCGTAAGTACAGGGCCTCCTGTATTAGGCACGGCCACTACCGGGGCAATGATGCAACCGGCATTATCTGTAATCGTACAGGTATAATTTCCGGCTGGTATACCGGTAGCAGTTGCTGTTCCTTGTCCTCCTCCCGGAGCAGGATTCCATAGATAGGTATAAGGAGCAGTGCCACCTGTTGGAGTTACCGTTGCTGAACCATTCGATTGTCCGCATACCGCACCGGTATTAGAAGTTGTAAAAGCCATGGCTACAGGCTGGGTAATGGTACCCGTGGTTGTTATGGGACATCCTTTAGAATCGGTCACGGTACAGGTATAGGTTCCTATAGGCAGGTTACTGGCAGTAGCCAAAGTACCTGTTGCAGGGGCTGTCCACGCAAAAGTATAAGGCCCGGTGCCTCCTCCCGGTGTTACCGTAAGGGATCCTGTTGTTCCACCAAAACAAACTTCATTCACAGGTGCATTGGTTGCCGTTACCGGCGTAGGTTGAGTAACAATAACGGTCGTAACGATTGAACAACCTTTTGAATCCTGAACCGTGCAGGTATAGGTGCCAGCAGGAACTCCGGTAATGGTGCTGGTTACGGAAGGATTAGCAGTCCATGAATACGTGAGTGGTGCAGTTCCTCCAGCCCCGGTGACCGTAGCCGTTCCATCGGATCCGGCATTGCAGCTGACAGGAGTGTTTGCACTGGTGGTGGTGGGTCCACCAGGTTGAGTAATTGTGACTGTTGAAGAACCCGGACAACCATTCGCATCCGCCATTGTTAAAGTATAAATCCCCGCATTGAGGCCTGTAACAGCGCTGGTGCCCTGGCCTGTGCCAGGAGCAGGTGTCCATGTATAGGTATATGGGCCGGTGCCTCCAGATGCCGTTGCATTTGCCGTTCCGTCAGAGCCAGGGCTACAGGAGGCTGGAGTATTGGTGAAGGTAGCCACCGGTGTCCCTACCGGCTGTGTTATGGTAGCTGTGGCTGAAAAAGTACAACCGTTGGTAGTGGTTACCAGACAGGTATAAAGACCGGCACCGAGGCCGGTAACAGCAGTTGTTCCCTGCCCTGTTGGGGCTCCAGGCGACCAGGAATAGGTATAAGGTGCATTTCCTCCGGTTTCTGTGGCAGTGATCGTTCCATTATTTCCAGGCACACAGGTAGCGTTGGTATGTGCCATTGTTAAGGATGGAAGGGGATAAAAGGCAATGGTCGTATCCAGGGTATAAAAACAACCGGGGGCTTGTGTAACGGTTACCTGATAGGTACCAGGAGCAGTGAAGTTACAGGACTGTCCGGTAGTAGAACCTGAAATGCCGGCAGTACCTCCCGGCATAGTCTGCCAGGCATAAGATCCGGTGGGGGTATTGTTCGGTGCGGTGATGGTTATTGTTCCTCCAAGACAAACCTCTGGAGTATGGGTCAGCATCATGATCGGACTGCAAACGGCATCAACATATGCATATCCTACATGTCCTCCGGCATAACATCCGGCTGCAGTAAATGTGATAATTAGTTTGTGCCCGATATAGGCTTTTAAGTTCATACTATTCGTGGTCCAGTTAGAATAGTAAACAGAGTCTCCATGAATAAACTTGGTCGAACCAAGTAATCCCACAGGCACTCCGGAAGAAGTAGATTCTACATAATACTGAAGGCAGGTTAATGGATTACCGGCTGAATCGGTTACAGAAGCCGAGAAATATGGACATTCCGTGTTCGTGTGGGGCGACTGCTCCATCACTACCGCATAGCTATAACTCAACATAGCATTCGCAGCGGTCACTGTGAAAATCTGAGAAATAGATTCTCCCGGAGAGCCAGGTCCTGGAGGTATATTACAGAGGTTTGTATAATTTGCATTTTGTCCGCCCAGACGGCAGGACCAGGAACCACCCCCCGGAAAAAGCATAGGAAAGCCTCCGAAAGGATCAACACCTGTGTTAACCAGTGTCATATACGAACAGGAAGTGATCGCTGAATTATTTCCCGAATTAATGAAACCAGGTGTAGTGAAAGCAAGAGGGGCTGTTGAATTGTCATTTTCACCGGTTAGTCCAGTCCAGTTAGCGAAGGAAGCGGCTTCAAATCCTACGTTATTGCAAGGAGCTGCCAAGATATTATTTCCAGGAAAGAGTCTTTCTGCAGATTGTGTAGGTACAGGTATATGATACTTCTGCCTGACAAAATTTATTTCTTCCCGTTTGAGATGCCCTTTCATATCACATTCAGCGACATTTTTTTGATGCGCGGCAGTGACTGCAGCTCTCAAGTCAAATCCATTCAGAGTGTCTCCACCAAAAAACTGGTAGATTCCCGGCACTTGACTGAAAATGAAATTAGTGGAAAGGAAAAAAAGAAGTACAAAGAGTAATTTTTTTGTGTGCATTGTTACTATTTTACGGTGTGTGCAGACCGGTAGAGCGAAGCAGTGTGTGTGCACTGACAAATCAATTACTCTGGTGACGCTAACAATCTCTTTTAAGGCAGAGTTTGCTGTATCTTATAAAAAAATTCAAATATTAAAAAACGGAGTACTTCGTTGAATCTTGCTTAAACCAAATATAACATAAAGATTTGACTTTAACCAATTTACAATAAACGACCCTATCTTATATTAAGGCTTCGATTACCAGGTTTATCCCGTTATTATTGCAGTGATAATATATTATAATGCTGATAGTTAGTAGATTACGATGTTGTAAGAGCTAAATTTAATAAATTATGGGGGGTAATTTTAAGGTTTCGAATGGAGCAAAATATCCGAAACCCAAAGAGGAATATGACGTATACTAAGATAGTTTTGAATAAACTTCCGGAATAAGGAGTTATTTATCGGGAAGCCGGATGTTTCGGAGCAGTATTATTTTGTTCCAAACCCATTTTAACGATCGGTAGTTCCACGACAAAAAGCGTCCCGCCTTCCAGTTTGCTCTCCACCCTTATTTTTCCTTCCAACAGTTCAACATATTTGGATACGATGTTCAGGCCAAGTCCGGTACCCTGAATATTGGTGGCATTGTTTGCACGAAAAAAACGTTCAAACAGATGCTTTTGATCACTCTCCGAAATACCTATACCATAATCTTTAACAGTCAAAATTAATTTGTGTGGACCCGTTTCTAGACTTATATCGATTGGTTTTCCTTCCGGTGAAAATTTGATCGCATTCGAAATCAGATTGAATAGAATATGCTTCAAAACCTTTTTATCCTGTATGGTCTCCTGATTACCGGAATGCTTGTATCTGATCTCCTGCCCTGATTTGGAGATGGACTGCATTTCCAGGATCAGTCCGGCCGCTAGTTCTTTCACATTAATTTTTTCCATCATTACCGGCACCTTTCCTTCTTCGAGTTTGCTCAGAGAGAGCATATCATTGAGGAGATCGGTAAGGTGTACGATCGCTGATTTAATACGGTCAATATGCTTAGTCTGTTTTTCTTTTTCATTCAGCTCTCCGTATTTGGATACCAAAGAGAGGGAAGATAGAATGGTTGCAAGCGGAGTCCTGAACTCATGGGATGCCATGGAAACGAACCTGTTTTTTAGTTCGTTCAGTTCCCTCTCTTTATATAATGCTATTTTCAAATCTTCACGGGACTTACCAAGCTCTTGTAATGCCTCTTCCAGAATAAGAGTCCTGTCTTTTACTCTCTTTTCAAGATCAGAATTCAGACTTTTTATTTCCTTGATATTATTAGAATGTTCGATGCTGTATCGAATGGAACGCTCCAGCTGATAACTGTTGATGGTTCCTTTAACAATATAATCGGCTGCTCCTGCTTTTAACGCCTGTTCATCAATTTCACTATCGTTCCGACCGGTTAACAAAATGAGAGGTGCATCACAGCCCAGGCGAATGGCTTCCCTGATAAGATCGAGCCCAATACTTTTTCCGAGGCGATAATCGATCAGATATACATCGTGTTTTTTTTCGAGGATCTTTGGAAGGCCTTGATCCGGAGATGAGCACCACTCCATATGAAACGCTCCGGTCTTGATTTCACCGATAATATCCTTGGTGATGATAAAGTCTTCTTCATCATCATCTATCATCAATATATTTATCCTGTCTTTCATTAATTGGAAATTTCCATCATCCGTTCCGTTTCAGACTTTTCATGTTTAAGATTTTCTCCTGCTAACATACTCAATTCTCATTAATTTTAATAAGAAATTTTGCGAAGTCTTAAGATCTGAAAGCTGATTAGGCTGCTATCTGATCTGAATTTAAGGCGAAAAAAATCCTTAACTTCGGGCGAGTAATCTGACTTTACCCTCATTCCATGTTTGCAATTGTAGATATAGAAACCTGTGCCGGAAAATACGAGTTCCGGAAAGGGAGAATTACGGAGATCTGTATTTTGGTTCATGACGGATTACAGGTAGTCGACAAATTTTCAACCCTCATCAATCCCGAATGTCATATTGGATCTTTTTTTGCCAAACTGAGCGGGATCACGAATGAAATGGTTGAACATGCACCTAAGTTTCATGAAGTAGCCAAAGAAATAATCAAGTATACGGAAGGGCATATTTTTGTTGCTCACAATGTCGGCTTTGACTATGGTTTTATCAGAGAAGAATTCTCAGCCTTAGGTTTTAAGTTCAAACGTGAAACTTTGTGTACAGTTCGTCTGAGCCGGAAGCTACTTCCAGGCAAACTTTCCTATAGCCTGAGTAAGCTATGCTCTTCTGTGGGAATTGAAAATGAAACCTGGCACAGAGCAGAAGGCGATGCTGTTGCCACCGCTAAACTGTTCGATCTGCTCTTGCAGATGAAGAGTATGACTCCTCAATACAAAAATCTTGGCGCCGCAGACCTGATGACCACTCGGGTGGATAAGATCAAACAATATGTATTGGATAAGCTCCCGGAAGATTGTGGAATCTATTATTTTCTGGATAAGGACGGACACATCATTTATATCGGGAAAAGCACAAATATGCATAACCGGGCCATGAGCCATTTCAATACCAGAGAAAAAAAAGGATTGAAGATGCTCCAGGAATTGAGTGATGTGGATTTCGTTCTTTGCGGAAGTGAATTGATTGCGCTCCTCAAAGAATCAGAAGAAATTAAAAGGCATAAACCGAAATACAACAGGATGCGTAAATCAAACTCTTTTACGCATTGTATCGACTGGTTCAGGGATGAACGAGGCATCATCAATTTTAAAATCGTGGAAAAAGAGGACTCTGATAATGCACTGCTTTCTTTTGTTACTTATAGCACAGCCAGGGAAAGGCTTGAATCCTGGCTGGATGAATATATCTTGTGTCTTCGTTATTGCGGACTGACTGCGGAAGATTCAATCTGTTTTAATCACCAGCTTAAAAAATGTAATGGAATCTGTTCCGGTGAAGAGGAAGCCGAAGATTATAACAAACGAGCAGAAGCCATTTTGCAAAAATACATTTTCAAGGACCCCGATTTCGCGATCATTGATAAGGGTAGAAACCGGGAAGAAAATTCTGTTGTACTCGTGGAAGGTGGTCATTATTCCGGTTTCGGGTATTACGATCGGTCCGAAACCATTCATTCTCCCGAAGAACTACGGAGCATTGTTAAACGCGCAATCTATTATCCCGATACCGATGACCTCATAAGGGGCTGGATGAAAGGCCCCAAATCCTATAAATATCTTCGGTTCAAGATCTGACCATTTTAATCAGGAAGCCTCCCAGATAAATCAAGAGCAAGACAATCATGATGCTAAGGGATACAAGTACGTACCGGTGTTTCCAGGAAAGCTTGCGGAAAGGGATCCATGCAAAGAAGAGACCCAGAACAAAGCCCCAGAAACAAATACCAAATGTAAAAACGGAATAAGCCGAGGAGGGCTTGCGGAACAGGATAACATAAGATTTTAAAAGATGGGAGTACGAAAGTCTTGCATCTATAAAGGCTAGCAGGGCTGCAATAACAATCAGCGATATTTTCAACAGCCAAAGACTCCCTCTCTTCATCCCCTTAGACTCCACGCAAACTAATTTTTTTCGAATTTAACTTCCCCCAGGTTCCCTCCGGAATCCAACATAAAACCTGTTATTATTCCAGAAGAATCTCTGATAAACTTCAGATTATCGGTCTGCACATTCAGCTCATCTTTTGCCCCGGCCCTTAACTTGCCAGATTCCCCGTTAGGGAGATAGGCAATAAGCTCCGTTCCCTGATGTACGATCCGGTATTTCACTTTCAATTCTTTGCTAAAATAGTTTCCGGCAAATGATGAAAGGAGGGAATCATTCAGTGCTGCCGTTTCAATCCTCGTAAACAGAGCCTTGTTCCCATCATTTTGAATTTCAAGTTTGCGCTTTGCATGGGCATCGGTCAGAAATAAAAGCTGAATCTGCCCTGCATCAGCCCTTCGGAAGGAATGTTTTCCAAAGGCCAGCAACAAATGCTCCTGCCCGCTTTGACTACCCTTCATCCGAAGGGTATCGTTGAGAAAAAGGATTTCAACCGTAATCCCTGCACGGTTCATCTGGTAGGTACCTGCGTAACTCTCCAGCGTTTTCGACTGGATCTTTTCTTTCGGAGGTAAAGCCGACTGCTTGAAAAGAGCAGGAGCAAGAAACAGCTCCGAGATCAACTGAACGGTTCTAGCCGGCGTAAAATCTTCTCTGTTGCAGAAAATAACGACAGAAAATTTCGAATCCGGAAAGCGGTAATAGTCGCACTTAAATCCGGAACCAAATCCGCCCAAGTGAAGGCTTTTCATTCCGTTTATCTTTTCGAAATAATTTCCAAAAGAATAGCTTTCTGTTTCTCCGTTGCTGGAAGCTGACGGGGAATAGAGCAGTTTATGAAGGCTCTCCCCTCCTACCTGTTGAGAGTAATAATTCTGGTCCCACTTGCAGAAGTCGGAAACGGTGGTTACCAGTCCATGGTCACCATAAGCATCATTGTTTACCAGGCACTGTTCGAAAGCACCGGTACTGGTACGCTTATAGGGAGTAGCTCTGGATGGGAGCACTTGATTGCAGTCTTCATTAAAAAAAGTATGGTCCATGCCTAAAGGAACAAAAATATTTTCTCTGCAAAATTCGGGCAACGTCTTTCCGGTAACCTTGCGAATAAGCTCGGCAAGGATCAGATCGTTGGAATTGGAAAGGATAAATTCAGTTCCGGGCTTATTATTTAGTCCTTTAACCTGCTCAATAAGTTTCAACACAAAATCATTATCATAATATCCATTCACATCGGCTCCGGTTATATCCATCAACCTGAAATAGTCTCTGATCCCACTGGTATGAAGAACAAGACTCCGGATACTGACCTCTGTTCCAAAATCAGGAAGCTCTGGGATATATTTCCGGATGTCGTCGGTGAGCTGAATTTTCCCCTGAGTAATAAGCAGACCGATGCAAGAGGCCGTCACCTGCCGGGAAAGACCTCCGATGGGAAATGCTGATTCAGGGGTGAGTGGGATGTTATAGTCGAGGTTTGCGGAACCATAGCCTTTGGAGAAAATCAATTTCCCTTCTTTCATGATTCCGATCACACAGCCTGGCTTATTGTCTTTGCCAATAACTGAAAAAAGGCTGTCTATACTTTGTTCCTGGGCCGGAGTAACCTGTGCACCAAGGTTTCCGATGGTCAAACTAAGAAAAAAAAGAAAAAAAACTCTCATAAGATATAGGTCGTTGGCCGAAAACGAAGCGCTGACTATTTCAACAATACCATTTTTCCGGAAACCGTTCTGAAGGCGGAAGGCTTATTGTTCAAACCATCAGCCGAAATAGTATAAAAATAAATTCCTGGTGCCAATTGATAATTGCGGTTATCAAATATTTCCGTATGCCTGCCTGGATCCTGCCCTGGCCGGTTTATCACGGCTACCTGTTTCCCGTAAACATCAGTTATCAGCATGGTAACCGTTGTTGTGGCGTGGATGGTATAGGCCAGCGTTGTTTGTTCGGTAAATGGATTAGGGTAGTTGCTCACCGCTTCAATCCCCTGAGAAGAATTCAATTCCTGTATTCCAAGCGTGGTAGCGTCAACGAGAGCGGTCCATATGCTGGTCTGGGAATTATCATTCCGGGTCCAGACGGGTCTGACCTGGTTCTTTTGAGCTGCAATACCAATATAATCTCCTATAAAAACTGTTGAATCACAGATGAAAGAGGTCTGGCTGATTTTATAATTCGAGAAAGTAGTGCCTCCGTCTTTGGACATCGCCATATAAACATCGGCCTGCACTTCCAGTGTATCCGCAAAATTCCTGCGGTCATAGAAGAGCACATAGAGGTTGCCGTTCGACTGATCCACCGTTAGCGTACCAAAAAACTGATGCGTATTCGTATTGTCATCATTGACTTTAGCGGGGGTGCTCCAAGTATTCCCTCCGTCGGTCGATTTTACAAGAAACACATCCGTATTGTTGGGTCCGTTGCGTTGATCAGACCATACGATATAAACAGTGCCCCGATATGGGCTGTTGCTCAGGTCGCAGGCCGTTACAGGATCCGGCCTGATTCTTCCACTGGGTATTCCGGGCACATGATAGTAGCAACCTCCCGGAATCGTTGAAACGAATACAGGACTAGGCTTCCAGGTATTACCCGTGTCTAAAGAGCTATTGAATAATATGCCTGTGGAATCTTCCCAGGCCACATAGAGGGTGCCTGTTTGTCCGAGACAAGGGGTAGGATCGATCACATCCTTGTATTGACAATCGCCCGACATTTTGTTTATTTTCCTGGGAGCAGACCAGGTCGCCGCCAGGTCTTTGGAATGTGAAATGAAAACATTGGTGCAGTCGGTAGGAAGGGTAGTATTGGAGGTGGCATCATACTGCGTCCAGGTGGTGTAAATAATATTATTTCCGAAGTCCACAGCCGACCAGGGTTTATCCTGGAACTTATTCCCGTTCGGGACAATGGTAGATCCATTATTCCAGGTACCTGTAGCTCCAGGCGCACGCTGGCATACCAATCCGCTCAAACCAATATGTACATAATAAAAATTTCCGAGCGTGTCGGTCACGATTACAGGATCTCCTCTTTCTCCAAGCCCTGAAGTAAGATCGTTTTCCTGCCAGGTTGCACCACCATCGGTTGTAAAATAGACATATCGGAGGTTCGACCCGATCACCAGTTCATTTGAGTTTTGGGGATTGAATGAGACCGATACTTCATTGGGGTTGAAGGCTGATGCTGAGGATACCTGAATATTCTGAGGCTGCCCGAATAGGGTAGCTGAAATCAGGGAGACCAGGAAAACGAGGGCGATTGCTTTAAACTTTACCATTGTTGGATAGAATTTATTGACCAAGATACACTTTCTGTTAAAACTATTTATATACCATCACATGACCCATAGTATGTACTTTTCTTTTCCCGGTACAAATATTCGTATAATCCATAACCCATACATACACATCATTGGGAACAGGCTTTCCATTCAGAGTTCCATCCCAGCCTTTATTGATATCGGTAGATTCAAAAAACAGTTCCCCCCAGCGGTTAAATATCTTCATATCAAAGGAAGTAACATCAATCCCTTTGGCAAAGAACATATCATTCAGTCCGTCACCGTTTGGAGAAAAAGCATCCGGGACATACACACCCGGAGGTCCCCCAAGCCCTCCATCCATAATAAGGGTGTCGGAGAGCTGGCAGTTTGCTGCTTTAACAACCACCCAATACAGCCCGGGCTGAGTAGCGTGAACGGTTTGGGAAGAATCTCCGTTAGACCAGTGATAGCTTGCTCCTTTGATCTTACCTGCATCGAGCACGACCGGAGTCTGAATATCGCATAGAAACTGGTCGGGACCCAGATTCAGATTCTGAAGCTTCGAAACCGTTAGAGAATCAGACCTGGAACAACCGGCGTTTGAAACCTGCACCCAATAAGTGCCTGAGGTCGATACCAGCAGCGTCTGAGAGGTAGCACCGCTACTCCATAAATAAGTGGCGCCGGTATTACCTGCAGAAAGCGTAATGGAAGCATCAGGACAAAGCAGCGTATCTCTTCCCAGTTCAACCACAGGAGCCGGGAGAAAAGTAACATGTATGGTATCACTCATGACACATCCGGAAGTAACCTTTACCCAATATAATCCTGTTGCATTAACTGAAATGGTGGGGGTGGAGGCTCCCGTATTCCAGTTATAGGTGCTTCCGGTATTCCCCGCATTCAGGGTCAGTGTGCTGCCTTGACAAAGTGAAGTATCATTTCCCAGATTGGGTTTCGTTAATGCACTGATATGGATTGTATCTGAATTAGAGCACTGGCCCACCTTTACTCTTACCCAATAGGAGCCTATTGCGGTAACATGCAAGGTAGATGAAGTATTCCCGGTACTCCATAGGTATTGGGCTCCGGGATTGCCTGCATTCAGCACCATACTCACTGCTCCGCACAAGGTGGTGTCATGACCCAGGTTCACTACCGGAGGCGGGATGACATAAATGAGGAGATGGGTGGAATCGGAAATCTTACAACTCGAAGAATCCATAGCATTCAAGGTCACGGTATAGGTGCCGATATGACTATATACATGTGAAGGTGCCCGGCTTGTATCATTCGGAGTACCATCGCCGAAGTTCCAGAGATAATTTTTTGCCCCTAAACTGCTGTTTACAAACTGGGCCGATCCTCCTACACAAATAGTATCAGAAGGAGCTGCCTTGGCCAGTGCATGAAGGTTAACAAGTTCGAAAGCCAGTTTGACAACAGCGTTATTGCAATTCGTACTGTTGTTTGTTGTTGACCAGGCACCTGTAGTGGTTGGGAAATTAGAGTGACCGCCACATCCTGCACAGACCGACTGATAGATGGCCCCATCTTTATCAAATCGGCTGGTACCTCCATCTACGTGTTCATCGCTACCTCCAGGGCCTCCAAAATAGGTGGCGTACCAAAGCGAGGATGCATTTTTCTTCAATACAAAGAAATAAAAATCACAACCGTCTGTTGTAGATTGGTATGCATTCGAAGTTACCGGTAAGCCATTTGTACTTCCATTATTACCATAAGGGATACAGGTTCCTCCCCAACCGGAAGTATAAACATTTTCGCAGGTATCAACCATAAATGCACTTGGTGAAATATCCGGGATTCCTGTTCCTGCCCCGAACACTGTTGAGTAAACGGTTGTACTTAATAAGGGATTCAGTTTATGAATGAACTGCCCGCTGTTTGGGTTTGTGTATACTCCGGCTGTAACAGGATAAGCTCCCGAACTTTGACCATAGAGATAAACATTATTGTTTCGGTCAACCTGTACAAAATAACTCTGGTCGTATCCGGATGTACCTATATAGGTTGATTCCAGAACAATGGATCCGGTATTATCAAGATGCGTAACAAATCCATCACTGATCCCTCCCATATACGCTGGTTGTAGGACCCCCGGGGTTGTAGGAAAATTGTTGCTGGTGGTTCCTCCGGTAACATAGAGAGTGTTCCCTGAGCCCAGAGCAAGACCATAACAGGCATCATCTCCATAACCCCCAAGATAAGTAGACCAAAGCAGATTCGAGAGTGTATTATCCAGTTTAAAAACACATCCATCCTGAGTACCCCCTCCGAACACCTGCTGGAATGCACCATTGGTCACCGGAAAATTAGAACTCTGTGTGGAGGAGGCTATGTAACAGTTCCCGGCATTATCCGTAAGGATGTCGCTCCTTCCATCATCTCCGTAATTATATTTGAGAGAATTCCAGATATTCCAGTTGGCTGCAATATTTACGCCGTCTTCATCTTTTCCGCCTATATAAGTAGATCCTATAAGAGCAGTGCCGGCCGGATTGAATTTCGTGACCACGATATCCGCCTGTCCGCTCTTGACCTGCTGAAAAGCGGTGGCTGTTACCGGATAATTGGAGGAATAAGTCCTTCCCATGACGAGGAGGTTACCTGCATTATCCACCACCAGACTTTGGGGTTGTTCGTTATCGCTTCCTCCGAGGTAGGTTGAATAGATTAAGGCAGATCCTGTGGAATTGTATTTGGTTATTGAAATATCAAAGGGATAATAATTTCCTCCAGACCCTCCTCCCCCGAAGGTAGTCTGAAACGCTCCAACAGTAACCGGGTAACCATTTGCTGCAGCAATCCCAGCTGAATAAATATTTCCGGCGGCATCATAAGTAGCTGTATACCCCCAATTATCGGCTGTTGATCCTGTATAGGTGGAGCAGATCAGTGTTGGATCAATGATCAGAGGCTCATCCACATCATATCCCCTGGGGAATTCAAAACTTAATATGAATCCTTTGAGGACATAATTACATTCGACTCCTCTTTTCTTACCGTCAACCATCTGATAGGCGATTGGTTTTTGTTCCAATACTGTTCCCAGGGATGTTTCCACATGAAGAATTCCCCCATGGAGAAAAATTTTATCAGCTCCCGAATAACTCATTTGGATGGTCGAGGGGTCTCCTCCGGCATTTACTGTAAAATCATAGGTAAGGTTAAAACCGGAGCTATATACCTGCATGTCGATGGAAGGATAGAGATCCGCATAGGTGATGGCCGCAAAGAGCCTGACGCCCGGAGCCCAACGGGTTGAATCATTTCCCAGATAGTAGTTTCTGTATTCCGGAAATGCATGGGAGGGCTGAACTTGTACGTTAGGGTTACTGTTCAGGAACCTCGTTTTGAAACAATGATAATGAATGATACCGGATGGGGGCACCCCTACCCCGGCACTCCAAGGATGGTGCTGCTGATTAATCTCGTCTGCGTTGACAAACAAATAAGTGAACGTATTTTTCTCGAAGAATAGTTTCCCACTCTTGAGCAGATCTGTTTTATAGAGAACAACGGGATCGTATTGATTTTTGTTTTCCTCAAATCGAAGTTGACCCGGAATTTTTTCTTGTGCAGAAATAAGATCTGCAGCCCCAGGAAAAAAAGGCAGCAGGGAAAGGACTATGAATAACTGATTTATGCCCCTGGACATACTACCAAATATAGTCAAATTCAGCAGATTACAGGCAATACTTTTTATCTAAGGCAGGATGGTAAACAGAAGATAATAAGGCGTCATGGGATTGATGAAAACTGGGTGATATCTATCTGAAGCACTCTTGATCAGCGGGTTAAATATTTTTTACATTTGATCCGTGATTTCTTCCAGGGACCCATGGATATTCGTTTTGTTGCTGGCCTTATGGCCCGCACTAACCGTCTACATTCTGGATTCAGGAATTGCAGAGCCCAATACCGATTATTCTTTTCTACTCCCTTTTATGCCTTCTGTTCTGGCAGTGCCTTTGAGCTGGAGTATTTACAGAAGATACAGGTCACTGCCTGAGGAACTCCATTCTGTAGTTGAAGCCAATGGATTTGAGGTCATTTCTCAACGGGGGCTCTCTTTCTGGGAAGTTTACGAGCTCCTGGCCAGGCCAGGAACAAAGCCCGTTTATTGGCCCCCAAGAGTTTATTTTACCCGATTCCGATTCAAGACAAAATACAGGAGAGTGTTCATGGTTCGGGATCAGCAATCTGTATTATACGAGATACCGGTTGTTGCCACCTTTGCTTGGGACAACAAACTTCATATGGAAATACTCCCAAAAAAGCTTGTGGAAATAAAGGTTAAAACTCCCTGGACCCTCGCTGCCTTTTTCAGTTTTCCTTGGAGTTAGAGTCTCTTCCTCAATCATTTTCCATGCTGCATATAAAACTCCCGGTCGAAACCTTGTTTTATCTTCTCCTTCCACCGCCAGAAGGCGCAGGTGAACTATGCATTGGAGCTGATTGAAAATGCTGGGGCGGCGCCGAGTGTTGTACAGGAGCAGGTCTGGTATTTTCCCAGGTCTGCTGATGATATTGTTGCGCATTATGCAACTCGGTAGTATGTCCGCTCGATCCACCCCTGTTATTTGTATTTGTGGGTTCAGTAGTATTTGTCGGACGCGTTTCCTTTGTAGGAGTTGGAGTTGGATTTGTCCCTGACCCTGTAGTCTTTGTATTTCTGTCAGACCGGTAAGAATCGGGGATCGATACATGAGGCTTTATTTCCGGAGTAAAGGAATGTGCAGGCTCCGAACGATTACCGTTTTCTTTGACTGGGGTAACTTTCAGACTTGGATATTTACCCTGATTTTGTTTTACAAATGCTGCATGGTCCATCTGAGCTCTTGGATTGGCTTTGTTGTAAGCGGTCCTTTCTGACTCCATTTTCCCATAGTCCTTAAACCGTTGTGTACGGCCTTTGGGATCCTTGTCCCATTCATCGTTCACAATATCCTTGTTCCGGCTTCTCCATTCATCCACCCCACGGCTTACCGGGTTCCAATGATTTTCACCCCTATGCCCATAGTAATAAGTGTAATAATGATTCGACAGTTCCGGATATCTGGAGCAATGTTCAGGATGATAGAAATACCAACTCATAAAATAAGGAGAGGGCATTCCGAACCAAATAATTTCATGATGGGGCCCATAATAGAATCCGTCATCATACCAGAAAGGATTCGGATCCCAGTAAGCATAAGGATACCATGATGGATAACCAAACCACCAATTATAGGAATAAGAAGGGTATGTATTGATATCGGTATTCATCGGAGTCGTATACTCATCTGCTGTATACCCATTTTCCTGTGCATATTCCTGGGAAGCTTGTACATACTCTTCCTGGGCCTGAGGATTTTCCTGGATGCTTTGCTTCCAGTCGGCTGTTGCCTGGGCATTTTCAGCAGTCAGTACCTGATTGAGGGAATCTGTATTCCGCAGGACATAAGCCGGATCCCTCTTATAGACATCTCCTATCACAACAGTAAGCTGCATATTATCGTAAAGGGTATTAATCACTTCAGGGTAAAGAATTAGATCACGATAGGCGTTTGCCGCATCCGATGGATAAGCCTTCAGGATATTTTCAAAGTTTCTTTTAGCAGACTGATTCTGTTTGTCTACCTGGACCAGCAAATCGTAATTGCTGAACGCTTCGGCCCTTGCATCCTTATGGATTTCTTCCGGGTACTTGACAAGTATAGTTAGCAGTTCGCCTTCTGATGCAGGATGGGCCATAGCCAGATCACGAATCAGATCCGGGTATCGGGTCAGATTATAGATTCTTTCTTGCTCCTCCTTGTTGTAAGAAGAAACCAGGTCGCTGAATCGATCCTTTGTTTTTTGCTGCACGGCATTCAGGCGAACCAAGATCTCCGGATTTTCTGCTGCGATATATATATCCTGACGAATTCCTGGAGGATACATGGCGATAGCGTTGACCGCCTTCTGATCATCCTGTTCCACTTGTTGAAGGAGGACTTTGTCATCATCCTGAGCCTTACTCACCGGAATGTTAAACAATAGGAAGCTAACTAATGCTATGGAAGCGCTGATGTTTTTCATAATACAAAGATCAAGTAATATTTAATACTGTGGACTGATAAAAATCATACAATTTTTGTTCCAAAACAAACCCCCGTAAAAACCGATTCTCAATTCTTCACATATTTTGTGATTTCCAGTTTAAACATCAAACTCCGGAAGAGGATCAGGGATCAGGGTCTTTATGAATTTGGGCACCCGGCGATGTGCAGAAGCCTGCTCATATGCATAGGCCATCTGGATAAGGAGGGATTCCTGATAAGCCCCCGAAAAGAAGGAGAGTCCAACAGGTAACTCATGAACCTGTCCCATTGGAACCGTAATATGTGGATAACCTGCCATTGCGGCCGGCTGGCAAAAATAAAAACCGGTGTCATAATCACCATTTATAGGATCTATAGCGCAGGGCAAACCAATACTCGGGCCACAAATGGCATCGAGCTTATCTCTCTTGAGGATTTCATCAATAAAAGATCGTGAACGGAGTGTTTTTGTCAGGGCATCTGCATATTCCTTGCTGTCTATCCCTTTCCTCTTTTCACTGCTCTCCAGGATTTCCTGTTTGAAATAAGGCATGGCCTGGCTTTGATTCTGTTGGTTAAATGCAATGACCTCTGCCAGGGAATACACATTGGCGCTTGCATTCTTCAAATACTGATTCAGGCCCTCTTTAAATTCAAATTGCAAAACAGTAACCTCCGCATCTCCTATTTCATTCATATGTTTCATCAACTGCACTTCTATGACCTCTGCTCCCTCTTGTTTTAATTGATCAATTGCCTTCTGGAACAAATTGACCACTCCAAAATTGCCTTCGAGAAATGAACTTTCAATTCCAATACGCTTTCTCCTCAGTCCGTTTTTATCCAGATTCAGGCTGTAATCGTCCAATACTTTGCCATTGCTTTCTGCGGTAACAATATCTTCTTGATCAACACCGGTTAGTGCCCAAAGAAGACTTGCAGCATCTTTCACTGTTCTTGCCATAGGGCCCGGAGTATCCTGGGTTTTAGAAATGGGAATGATCCCACTACGACTCCATAAGCCTACCGTTGGCTTTATGCCTACAATCCCGCAAAAGGAACTTGGAGCGATGATGGATCCGTCTGTTTCCGTTCCTATTGCAAGGGCGCAAAGATTTGCGGAAACAGCTACTGCAGAACCAGAACTTGAGCCACATGCACTTCGGTCAAGCACAAAAGGGTTTCTTGTTTGACCACCCCGGCTGCTCCATCCGCTGGCTGAATGCGTTGACCTGAAATTCGCCCACTCGCTCAGGTTCGTTTTACCGAGTATCACTGCTCCTGCAGCTCTTAATTTTTTTACAACAAACGCATCCTTCCTCGCTTTGTGGCCCAGGAGTGCAAGCGACCCTGCTGTGGTCATCATGGAATCTCCTGTATCAATATTGTCTTTAATAAGGACCGGTATCCCATGAAGCGGGCCGCGAACTGTACCGGATTTTCTCTCCCGGTCCATTTGATCAGCAATAGAAAGTGCATCTTTATTTAATTCAATAACCGCATTCAGCTTAGGCCCCTTCCGATCCAGCTCTGAAATACGTTTCAGATACAATTCGGTAATGGTTCGTGAACTGTAGAGCCCACTTTTCATCTTCTCTTGAAGCTCATCAAGGGTTATTTCATTCAAAAGAAAATTGTCTGGATTGGCCTCTGATTCTACCTCCTTTTCCTGTTGTTTAACAGCCGGCTTCGTACAGGAAGTCCCAGTAAAGGAAGTAACTGCTACTGCGGCCAAAGAGGTGTTTTTCAAAAAATTTCTTCTGTTCATGGCAAAGCATTTTTGCGTTATTACCAAAATCCCGGCAGGAGGGAATAGCCGGTATCAATCTATCAGGAATCAGAATTGACCTGACTAAGGTATAAAATAAAGACTTAATAGTACTTTTACAGCCTACTTGTATAATGAGGAAAAACTATGGAGCACAAGGTTATATCCAAAGCCACTTTTGATTTCCTGAAGGACCTCGAAAAAAACAACAATCGTGACTGGATGACCAGTCATAAAGGCAGCTATCTAAAGGCCCAGGAAAATATGATTGCCTTTGCAGACACTCTCCTTATGATGATGGGACGCCATGATAAAATAAAAACTTCTTCCGGAAAGAGTTGTTTGTACAGGATTTACAACGACCTCCGCTTTCACAAAGATAAAGCGCCCTATAACCCCCGATTTGCCGGCAGCTTTGCAAGGGTCAAACCCCATTTGAGAGGAGGATATCATTTTCAGATTAAACCAGGCAACAGCTATGTAAGCTGTGGCTTCTTCTTCCCTAACCCGGAAGACTTGAAACGAATCCGTATCGATATAGCCTATAACTACAAAGCCTGGAACAAGATGATCCAGTCAAAAGCGATAAAAGAAAATTTCGGACAAATACTCGGCAAGAAAGTAGAAAGCACACCCCGTGGGTTCACTAAGGATCATCCGGCTATTGAGCTGATCAGGCACAAGCAATTTATCTTCCGGCATAATTTTACAGATAAAGAGGTGCTCAAAGCTGACTTTGTTAACCAAGCAAACAACACTTTTAAAAGCATTCGTAAATATTTTGATTATATGAGCGAAATACTCACCACCGATTTGAATGGAGAGTCCATCATTCTATAGATTTCCCTGACCGCTGGTATCGTATAGCATGTCAACTCTATGAAGCACCAAGGGTTTTAAGAATTCTTTTCTGATGAACGGTTAGCCTGAATATTTCTATTACCTTTGGTCCTCAATCAGAAAACATGAAAAAAATAACGATTCTCGCCTTTATGGCGTTGCTGACTACCTTCTCATTCGCCCAAAAAACAGTTCCTCTCGACAGCATTGCCAAATATGAAGGCAAGACCGTTACCGTTTGCGCTAAAGTCCTGGGAACTCATTTGACGACCGGTGATAAAAAGACCACTTATCTAAACTTTGGTCAGCCTTTTCCTAATTCTACATTTACAGTGGTGATTTTCGAAAGCGACCTGCCTAATTTCAAATATGCTCCTTCCGAATTTCTGAAAGACAAAAATGTTTGTATTACAGGAAAAGTGGAAATGTTCAAAGGAAAACCAGAGATCATCGCAAAAAAAGAAGATCAGATTAAGGTCCAATAATTCAGAAGAGACGGGGAACTAGTTTCCCGGAATGGTTATCTCCCTGTAAAATCTTACATCGGCTCATCCGCTGTCGGGCCATAAAGACCAGGAACCGGAACATTTAAAAGGCGGAGGTAAACACTTAACTGTCCGCGATGGTGCACTAAATGATTCAGCGCCATGTTCCGAATGACTGCTGCCTTAGGCATGGTCATATATACTTTTTCTCCATCCCTAAGGCTCCACGGCTTCATAAACGTTTCATTCGAAGTGGCTTCAACATCTTTGAGAGCTTGATTGACGTTATGATCCAAAATGGCCACAAGTTCTGCTGTTGTTTTAAAATCGGGAGGTTGTGGGGGTCTTCCTTTTGAAAAATCCAACTCGTCGGTAGTGATGGCACGAGTTATCCAGGAAGAAATGGATGCCACATGCTTCGCAAGTTTACCAAGTTCCATAGACTTTTCATGAGGTTTCCAGGTTAGCTTATCAAGAGGTACACGCTCGAGGATTTTACGGGTGCTTGCAGCTTCGTGCTTTATTTCGGCAATTAGACCATTTCTGAGTTCCATATATAAGTTTATAAACGTTAAATTATTTGATTGCTGATTTGTCTGCGAAGTTAGGAAAGATTCTTTTTTTATTATTATGTCTATTAAAAGTAATAATATGCCCCCTCCTGGAGTTATTTAAAAAGCTCTCATTAAAATTGTTTTTTGTCTATCAATAAATTATAGTATATTAGCATATATGAAAAAAACTATTTGTCTGATTTCCATCCTATTCTCTCTGCATGCCTTCGGGCAGGAGTTAAAGTCTAAAAAGGATTCCATTCATGAACATATGAATGATACTACCAGAGATGGCAGACATGGGTACCACCATCAGGGTGGATACCATAGTCATCAAGAACTTGGAGGAAATATCACCCTCTTTTTCAAGCAGATTTTTAACCTTTCGAACAGTATCTTCCCAACTCTTCCATATGATTTGACTTATAAATATATTTGTGGGAGAAATGCTTTTCGCGCTGGACTAGGCTTTACGCTTGCCAATTCAAGCATAACCAACAGCACAGTGAGTACCAACAGCCAGCCTGCTAACTCCGGTGGGCCTGATGTGGCGATTCCAACAACCAACAATCAGATGAACCTCTTTTACCGTGTTGGTTGGGAACACCGATACAGACTGGATCGCCGGTGGAGCGCTTATCTGGGTGTGGACATAGCCGGGCAATATGGCACGAATAATTCGGCAAGTTCTTCCACTCAAAACGGACTTCCAAACAATTATTCCTACGTCAAGAACACAGATAATATTACCATCCAATCCATAGGTGGTGGTCCGGTGGGAGGGATTCAGTTCAACATCAACAAAAAACTGAGTCTTTTTACGGAAATCCCCTTCTATTTTCAATATGGCAATCAAAAAGAAGTAACTGTTAATTATCAGGATCAGCTGATCAATAATTTCTCAGGATCTTCGTATTATCAATCCAGTACGAATACGCAAACGATTATTACAAAGACTCCAAAGATGAGCCTCACCCTTCCGGTTACCTTATATCTGGCACTGAAATTCTAAAACCGAATATCATGGGAAAACCCTTTATGAGCAGAAAAAATATCCTGACCACTATCGGTAGCGGGCTCTGTTTGTTTATCTTTTTCATGAGTGCCTGCAAAAAAGATGAATCAGTAGTAAACTATGGTCCGGGCCCGGCACCCAAACTTCCGTCCGTTGCCTACACCTATGTAAGTGGATTGAATGACCTGACGACTCTTGGCCGCGTACTGTTCTATGACCGTAATCTTTCTCTGAACAATGCCATCGCATGTGGTTCCTGTCATTCACAAGCTCATGGTTTTGCAGATACAAAGCAATTCAGTACTGGATTAAACAATGGACTTACGGCCAGGAATGCTTCTGCCATTGTAAGCAGTATGGGCCATCATAAATTCTGGGATGGACGCGCAGCAAATTCTGATACTGCCGTATTTATGCCGGTGATGAACCATACCGAAATGGATGTGTTTAATGTAAATATGCTTCCGGCTAAGCTCTCCAATCTTTCTTATTACCCCGCTCTGTTTAACGCGGCGTTCGGAACACCAACTATTACAGTTAGAGAGATCCATCAGGCACTGGCTTCATTTATTGATGACCTATACTCAATGAATTCCCGCTTTGATATTAGCATGAACAGCTTCACATTACAGGAAAGCCAGGGCTGGGCCTTATTTACCGGCAAGGCCAAATGTTATAACTGTCATAATGGGAACAACTTTAATGGATACCAAAGCGATTATGAAAACATAGGATTGGAAGTTAATTATGCTGATCCTGGAGTGGGCAGGATTACAGGAAATGCTTCTGACATCGGAAAATTTAATGTGCCTACACTTCGTAATATTGCGGTGAGCGCACCCTATATGCATGATGGAAGATATACCACACTTAGTCAGGTCATTGACCATTATAGTGAAGGTATTGCAGCTTCCCCTAATCTGAGCTGGGTATTCAGAGACACTGCCGGTGTTGGGTTTTCTGCGAATCTTATGACCCTCCCTCCTGCCTCACTGCATCTCACCGACCAGGAGAAAAAAGCACTGGAAGCTTTTCTGAATACTCTTACGGATGTATCCTTCCTGGCTGATCCCCGGTATTCAAATCCTTTCTGATTCCTTCATCCGTACTGTAAATCTTACAACCTTTTTGATTTCTGTTGTAACACCCCTCTGATCAGAACACTTCATCTTTGTATTAGAAATTACAATCATGAAAAAGACAGCTCTATTATCTATTACTGCAATTATTCTTCTCTTTTCCTCCTGTGAAGTAGAATACCGGGGAGAACGTCAGGTCCACCACTTCAGGGGTTATGAGCACCACCACCACCCTACCCACCATGATGAATACAGCGGAGGTTATCATCATGACCGGAAAGGTGGAGAAATCATCATTGTCCCATAAAACGCTTGCATCGCCTTGTTTTTTCTTTTCGGAGAAGAAATTTGCTTTACTTTCGTGCTTATGGTACATCTAAAATATCCCATAAAGAAACTTTTCATTCCACTTGCATTTCTGTTCCTCGCCTGCAATTCTAAAACGGAATCTGCCGCTGATACAGATGTTGTAACCAGTGGTGGAACAGCAACCGGAATTGCAACAGCAGTTGCTACAGAATCCAATAATGCGGGCCTCTCCAAAACACCGGTGGATGTACATGCGATTGCAATTCTTGACAGCTCTGGCAAAACTAAAGGTTGGGGGTATGAACTGTTCCAAAATGGTAAAAGAATCATCTCTCAGCCAGTGATCCCAGCCATGCAAGGAAATCATTACTTTGCTTCAGAAGAGCTTGCAAAAAAGGTTGGACTGTTCGCAGCCAAAAAAATGGAGAAATCAGGGGGTCTGCCTGCGTTAAGTTTGAAGGAGCTGGATAGCCTTGGAGTTAAGGGGCCAGCAGCAATTCACTAAAGGCTGAACACATTCAAAACAGGTTGTATATACCTATTGCGACTTCTTCTTCCCGCCTGTCGCTGCTTCCTGTTTCTTCTTGATCATGCCAAAGGTAATGAGACAGCATTTTTCGTCTTTGGTGACGAATTTGGTCTTTAGATAATATTTGCCCTGCTGGGTTGGGGTATAACTAATGACCTTGGTATTCTTCTTCGTTTTCAGATCCACACTTGAAGCAACCACTTTATCCTCTGCGTCTGCCAGAGAGATAACCATTCCATCATCTTTGGCCGCACCCGCTCCTTTTTCATAGATGTAAAATACATAATTGACTCCTTTTTTTAAAGGGACATAAAATTCAACATCTGAAGAGACGGCTGAGTTAAAAGCCCTGGAATGTAAGAATACATAATCATCGAGGATTGCCTTGGTAAGTCCGATACATTTCTCTTCCACTCCTGGTTCAAGGCACTCCTGCTGCTCAGGTGCAGGGGGTGGTGCCGGTTGCTGTTGCTGTGCATTTGATATCACAACAAGGCCCAAGAAAAACAATAAACATACAAAATGCCTGTTCCGCATCCTCTGGATCTCAGCTAACCTCATAAGCAGCATGATTATATGAATAAGGTAAAGATAGTATTTTCCCTTATTATTAGCACAAAGAACGTGCCCCTTTTACAGTTCGGTCATAACCTGATCTTCTGCAACTTTCATCTGGATTTCATCTTTCCTATTCAATCTGTCTTTGCTCAGAAATCTGCTGAAAACAACAGCAATAATAAGGGCCAACATGCCTTGAACCAGGAGTGTGTTTGGAGCTCCTATAACTTGTGAAACCCCGCCCACAATCAAACTACCAAGAGGTAACATCCCGAAAAAGCCCATCGCCACATAGCTCATTACCCTTCCCCGCATTTCCGGAGCAGCATGAATTTGAATCAACGTCAGACAAATAGTTGTTTGGGACATCGCCCCGAATCCAAAAATAGCCCCAAACAGCATGGCCATTGGAAAATTTTTCATGTGGGAGAAGAGCATCATTCCCACACCCAAAATGAGGGTGTTTATGAGTAAGACAAATTTCAAGTCAGTACCTGGTTTAAGGGAAGCAAGAAAAAATGTACCAACCACAGCTCCGAGACCAATGCAGCTCGTGATGTATCCGAAAGTGGTGGCATTCCCACTGAATATAACTTTGGCAAAAACCGGTAAAAGTGTATCATACGGTAGTACAAGCAAGCTCACTACTGAAAGTAACATGAGCACCATCCCAATGGCAGGCGTTTTTCTGATGTACATAAAGCCCTCAGCGAGCTCTTGTCGGGCTTTCTTTTTTCCCGGCCGAGGTTCATAGGTTGAAAGCTTCATGATCAGTAAAGAAAAGATGACTGCCAGAAAACTAAAAGCATTTAAAAGGAAGCAGGATCCTGCTCCGTATGCTTCAAGAATGATACCCGATAACGCGGGTCCTACAAGTCGGGCTATATTAGCCATAGAAGAATTCAGTGCCAGTGCATTCGGAAGATCTTTTTTATCGGTCACCAGTTCATGAATCAGGGGTTGCCTTGCAGGCACATCAAAGGCATTGATTATCCCCAGCATCGCACTGAGTGCAAGGATTTCCCAAACCACATAATGATTGGAGAGGGCGAGAATGGCTAGCAAAACAGCCTGAATCAGGGAGGCTGTTTGTGTGATAAGAATGATTTTATAACGGTTGTATCGGTCGGCCAGGATACCCCCGAAGAGTGAAAACAAAAAGGAAGGAAATTGTGAGGCAAACATCGTTAGCCCGAGCATAAAGGCTGAATGGGTCATCGTATAAACTACCCAGCTTACGCCGGTTCGTTGCATCCATGTTCCGATGAGGGAGATAGATTGTCCGCTAAAATACAATGCATAATTCCGGTTCTGAAATGCCCGGAAGGTGCTTAATTTCCCCTCTTTGCCCATCGTACTAAACCCAAATTATTTTCTGGATGCCAATTTTTCTATTAATTCTGTTGTAGTACCCAGCTCACCCAGACGGGGGTAGATATGCGCCAAACTGTTCTGATGAGCTTCAATTTTCATATCTGTAACTGCATCTGTCGCAAAACTGATATTATAACCCAATTCATTCGCTGCACGCGCAGTCCCTTCTACCCCGATGCTCGTGGCCACACCGCACAGTATAATTCCGGTTACTTTTCGTTTCTGTAATTCTTCATGCAGACGAGTATTGTAAAAAGCATTCCAGGCACCTTTGGTGATGAAGATATCATCAGGCTGGGTTTTAATATCCTCAACGATATCGGCGAAGCCCGGTGTGGAAAAAGCAGCAGACATCGCAGCATTCATCGGTGCAGTTATTCCTTCCTTGCGTGTTTTGAAACTTGAATCCTTGGGGATCACATTTACAATCACGATTGGAAGTTTCGCCTTCCGGAAAGCCTCCACCAAAGCAGCTGCTTTCGTAAGAACATCCTTCATAGGATGAGCTGTTTCCCTTTGCAAAATACCTTTTTGAAAGTCAATAAGTACCAAAGCTGTGTTTTTGTCGATTTCAGTAATCATAGTCATGGGTTTTTACGAGTTTATAGAAGGTGTTGATTTTATTTTATCTCAATGAGTTTGTTCAGTATTGGTAAAGCCTTAATGAGAACCTCTTTCTCTTTCACTGTTAGCTTTTTTTCAATCATTTCTTTGAGCCATTCATCCCGGTCATACATTATTTTTTCAACCAATTTCTTTCCGGAGGCTGAAAGCGAAATGGCTACTTTACGTCCATCCTCCCTGGAAGGAGTCCTTTTTACAATACCCTGTCCTTCCATTTTTTTCAGGATTTGTGACATCGACTGGGTTTTAACCCTGGTGAGGATGGCTAGCTCTGTGGGGAGCAAAGAGGGGGTTCGCATAAGATGTCCGATGGTTTCCATCTCGGTCATTGACCAGGCTTGGACAGAGTACATTTGCTTTCGTAGACCTTTATGTAATGCAGATACTACCGCCCGCAATGCAGAACTCAGATCAGCGTTGTTCATGTAGGATTTTAGTATTTGTTCTTTAACTTGTAAGTTTACCTTACAAATATACCACTTTTTTCAGGTTCAAGCTTTTAAATCTGTTTAGACTCATGAATAAAGATATTCCCTATCTTGCCAGCTAAATCGTTAATATGAACAGATTTGCGGGCCTTCTTCTTGCCCTGCTCCCCTCATTTTTAAATGTTCCTCTACGTAGGCTCCTAGGCCAGAGTATAGGCAGAGGTTCAAAAATTCGATTTGGGACCCTGCTTCTGGTTAATTCTGTTAATATAGGTAAGGGCGTTAGCCTTGGCCCCCTTTGCTTTATCAAAGCTGAAAAACTTACATTGGGTGATCATTCCAGAATCAAGCCTCTCTCCTATGTTTCAACCCGTATCATCACCTTCGGGCAATATGTACATAGCTCTCCATTTGTAATTATAAGTGGCGAGTTCAATGAACACTCGTTTCTGGATGTTGGTGACCACAGCCGCATTTTCCCTTTCTGCCTTCTCGACACTGGCGAAGGGATCAGGGTAGGGAAACAAACAGCAGTGGGTACAGGCACTTATATATATACCCATGGAAGCTGGTCAGATTACCTGCATGGGGGGCCAATCCTACTTGGTTCTGTTAACATAGGTGATCATGTGCAGATTCCGACGAGAGTCATCATACTGCCAAATGTAGAAATCGGGAACTATTCAATCATTGGAGCCGGCTCATTTGTCAATAAAGCATTCGGCCCCAATCTTCTTATTGCAGGGAGTCCTGCAAAAGTTATCAAGGAAGTAAATCATGAATTGAATGCTGAAGAAATGCGAAAGCGGATGAATGAAATTTTAAATGCTTTTGCTGGCTACATGGCGTTCCATTGTAAGATGAAATCAGAAATTCAGGAAGGAAAATTAATATTCGGATCTATAAAAGTGGCAATAGATGATGCTGAAGGCCTGGAAGGAGGCGATATTCTCCTGCTTCTCAACAAGGTCATAGACAAAACTGAAAAAGCAGCGTTGATATTCAAAGGGGTTTCTATTCTGGATTACCCCATCACACGGATAACCATAGGGCATAAAAATAAAATAACGTCTAACTTGATTTCCTTTGTAAGGCGTTATGGAATCCGTCTTTATATAGATTAATATGGCATTGATTTTACGAGTGGATATAGACAAGCCTTACGGAAATTCAACAATTTTCACGAAGGTAGCCAGCAAGATTGTTGAAGATTATTTTGACATTCCGATTATAGGGTCGTGGAACTATCTCTATCACCATATTGCATTTCTGAAGTACTGCAACGCCGAAAAGATTCCTGGATTCATGTACCACCGCCACTGCACAGCACCGAATGCAGAGGTGGCTAGGCTTACACGGGAAGGTGGTCATAAGCTCTGTTTTCATGCTGAAAACACCCGTAACCTTGAAACATTCACTGCCGAATTGGATCTCTTCAAAAAAAAGGTAACCCCAGACCGGGTAGACTCCTTTTCCAAGCATGGCTCAGGTCAATTGAAACTGGGTAAACATCACTACCCACCTTATGAGCCAGAGAAATACAGAGAATGGGGCGTCAAGACCAATACCGCTTATTATTTCGGGAATACGATCGGTGTTTCAGCCAAGGCGTTGGAAGGTACAGGCCAATATTTTGATTCTGTATTCTGGGTAGAAAGAGATTACAGGGACCCGGCATTTTCAGAATTGGAGCAGGTCCTGGAAGCCGCGAACCACATTGACATTGCTATACTCATTCATCCATGTAATTACCATGCGAATAAAACAGTAGCTGCCGATTTCAAAGAACTTGTAAGACTTTCCAAAGAAAGAGCTATTCCCTGGAGAGTATTTTGAAAATGGATAATACCTTGCAAAAGACAATCGTCTATCGGCTGGCCACTCTTAAAGATATGGCCACCTTAATTGATTACCGGATCATCCTCCTCAAAGCTGTTGGAAAAACGCTTCCCTTAACCCGTGAAGCAGAGTTGCGGAAAACCCTGAAAAAATATTATACCAAACACATTGGGAACAAGACATGCTTCTCTTATATAGCCGAACATAAAAATAATTTTGTCGGATTCGGAACTTTTGTCCTTCGTCATCAACCTGGAAACTTCAGTACCATTACAGGGAAAACAGCTTATATCCTGAACATGTATACCCTGCCTCCATACAGGGGCCTGGGGATCGCAACCGGGATACTCGAAAGGATGATGGTGAAAGCAAAGAAATTATCTGTAAAGAGAGTTGAACTTCGAGCCTCTAAAATGGGCGAGCCTATATACCGGAAGTTTGGTTTCAGAGAACCGCAAACCAAGGTTATGGAAATGTCGTTAGATAATTAAAGGTTGTTTTATTTTGCCGGATACATCATTCGGAATGCGTTAAAAACCGCCGGATGGGTTACTGTAGCATGCGTTTCCTTCGGCAGGAAATCATAATAGACTTCCAAATTTTTCTTTCCGGATTTGATAAGCCTGTCAGCCAGTTCTTTGGCTTCAACCTCCATTACATGTTTGGGTTTTCCGGGCCAAAAACCCTCCTTGCCTGTTCCAATATAGATGGTCGTTTGTCTGGAGAAGGAAGGAATTAGCACTTCCGCTTGCTTGTTTAAAAGAGACCCATCATCCCACCAAAGGCTGGGGCTGATAATTATATACTTATTAAAAAGTGCTGGTTTTTCAAAAAGGATCTGCGTGACCAACAATCCTCCTAAGCTTTGCCCTATGATTGTGTTTAACTTTTTTGTTTTAAATCGGTTATCTATGTATGGCTGTAATTCTTTTTCCAGGAAAGCGATGAATTTTGCAGAACCTCCGGTTGTTGGAAATTGTTTTTTATCATCCACATCGCTGGTAGGATACGTAAAATCTCTTCTCCGATCAACATTTGCAATTCCAACCACAATGGACTTTGGGAGGGTATTGATCCAGGGAAAATTGAAATATTGGACTAACCCTACAATATGAATAAAATCTTCATCGGCAGATCCGTCCAGAAGATAAATAACAGGATACCTAAGTGTGTCATTCTTATTATAGCCTTCAGGAAGATATATATTTAGTATACGGCCTTCAGATAGTTCAGAGGAATAAAGACTGTCTATTTCACCTAGGAAGAAGGGCTTGATGCTCTCCCTTGTTTTTTCTGCGTTTTGTGCCTGAATAGCAGTATGTGAAAAAAACAAAACAAATAGGAGCAGACAGAATCTATTCATGCAATGAAGCTTTTCCGAAATTTAAGGAAATCATTCGAAATACTAATCCTCCAATCCCTTGCCACTAAGAATCTGTTTGGTGTATTTCTCAACTCTTTCCTCTCTGGTTTTTGCTTGTTTGGCGGAGGAAAAATAAAGCAGATACCCTCTTTGCCTTCCCGGGGTTAGCGCTTCAAATGCTTTTTTCAGAGCCGGCTTTTTATCCAGGGCTACCCTAAATTCTTCAGGCATTGAAAATTCCGTAGTTTTCTTAAGTTCCACTTTTAAGCCAGCCTTTTCTACCTCAATGGCTTCAAAAATATAGGCCTTTAATATTTTTTCAAGTTTTACTATTTCTTGAACGCTTGTGAATCGGATCTGACGGGCCGCCTGTACATTAGCAGTTTGTTGAATCAGGATTTTCTTAGAATCTTTCAGCAAGACTCCTTTAAAGAATAAAAAAGCGCAGTAATCTTTAAACTCATGAATTAAAACGATGTTGCTATCCCTGTAAGAGTATGAAGGGCAACCCCATTTTAATTCCTCATTGAGCTGACAAGCCAGAGCGATAGTTCTTAGTTTCCTTAACTCCTCCTGCCACTTTTTGGATTTTAAAAAATAAAAATCAACTTTCGGGTTCATGTCCATCATTTTTTATTTGGCTGTTACTATTTTTCGGGAATCCGGCCTTAAATACCATGAAGTAATTGCAAAACCGGCAATAACCAAAGGTGCAATGATATGAAAAGCGCTGTCGTGAATAACTATATGGGAAACCGAGGCCCCGGTCATTGCAAAAAACACACCTGCATAAGCCCATTCTTTGAGCAGCGGGAATTTTGGGATCAATATAGCGATGATGGCCATCGTTTTCCAGAATCCGATGATGGATATAAAATAGGTCGGATAACCGAGCGGGGCAAATCCATCCACAATTTGCTTCACTTGAAATAATTGTCCGATTCCACCGAGCATGAAAAAACATAGTAGTGCAGTAGTGAGCCAGTAGGCTATTCTTTTCTTTTTTTCCATTTTGATTCAGATTTGTTTGATTAAAATTTCCTGCAGGCGGTTATGTGCCATATTGATTCCCGGGGCCATTCCCAGCTTGAGCATTTTGTCTCTGAGTTCTGCCGATTTAAATAGGGTATGAATGGTTAGCTTGCTGGCTTCGTCAGATAGCTTTTCAAATTCCAGAAACTCTAGCTGGGCTCCGAAAGGAGCATTCTCCATTTCAAAGGTCCTCGTAATTTTATGGTTCGGAACAAAATCGTGAATGGCACCATTCATCCTCAATACAACATTTCCTTTGGCATCAGATGTTTCAAACTGCCAGCTTCCATGTTTCTTATTTTCCAGTTTAAGAACCTTTGTTCCCATCCATTGTTCCAGAAGGTCAGCCTCGGTGTAGGCCTTAAAGAGCAATTCCAAGGGCAATTCAAATTCTCTGTTGATTACAAAATCTTGCTTCCCTGGCTCAGCCGTAATTTTTGTCCTTTGTTCCATATTATTTGTTTTTATGCTTTTTCATGATGATTTCTAATTTGTTAAACCGGTCGTCCCACATCTTGCGGAATGGCTCAATAAAAATCGCTACTTCTTTCATTTTATTTGCATTGATATGATAGTAGATTTCCCGTCCATTTTGTTCCTGTTTCAGAATTTCACATTCCGTAAGTATTTGCAGATGTTTGGAAACGGTTGGTCGTGCCGTGTCAAAGTTTGCTGCTATGGCTCCCGCTGTCATCGCCTGGGAAGTTACCAGAAGCAGAATTGCTCTTCTGGTTGGATCTGCTATGGCCTGAAAAACATCACGTCTCAAATTCATTACGTAGTTATTTGACTACAAATATATGCGTAGTTGTTTGACTACGCAATTTTTTAAGCTTTTTTTTCAAGATTTTCTATTTCTTGTTCTTCAAAAAAATAATTTTCAAAGCCATGCAGCGTTTTGACCCATAAGGAGTCTTTTAAACAGGATGAACCAAAAACGAAGTGGAAAGCTTGGTTATGAGTACATTTGCATGAAGATCATGTATTTATGAATAGAAAGGCTTGACTTGGAAGATTTTATAAGGCTTCTGGATTTGTGCAAACGGCAGGATAAAAATGCCCAGGCTTCCCTCTACAACTTATTGGCACCTAAACTATTGGGGCTCAGCATGCGCTATATGCAGGACCGGGACCTAGCGGAAGATGTCATGCAGGATGCTTTTGTGAAAATATTCATGAATCTTAAATCCTTCAGGGGAGAAGGGAGCTTTGAAGGCTGGACCAAGCGAATTACTGTTAATGTAGCGCTCACCGCATTGAAGGAAAAAAATAAGATCTATTTCGAGCGCGACCTCAGTATTGTGGAGAATATTGATTTTTCGGAATCGGAGCACCGGCAAATCAGCATTCAAGAAATTACCAATTGCCTGAACGAACTTTCTCCGGGTTACCGCATTGTCATCAATCTTTTTTTGCTGGAAAATTTCTCTCATGCTGAAATTGCCCAGAAGCTGAATATTAGTGAAAGCACCAGCCGGTCCCAGTATGCCCGGGCCAGGCAGGTGCTGATGAAGTTACTGAAGGCTCGCATACAGGCAAATTCAGAACAAGCACCTAACTACATCATTGGATAAACATGAAAAGCGACGAAATCATTGATAGCCTTATTCGGCAATCACAAGAAGGATTGGAGATCCAACCAGGGATTTCATCCTTCGACCGCACCATGCAAAAGCTGGAACAGGAAAAAAAGAAGAAACGCCGTTTTGTTGCATTTTACCTGTTCGCTGGTCTGTTGGTTGTATCTGGAATACTGGCTCTTCTCAATACTCATTCTTCCAAAAAAGAAAACAATACTGCTCCTGCCACTTCAGAGTTCAAAAACCTCCCGGAGGTAAAGGCTAACGCATCCAATACTTCCGGCCCCGACATTTCCACATCCACAATAATTTCATCAGCCCCCCCGTCCATCACCCAACAGAATATTACCCCCACTTCTCATTCTAGTGCATCACACCATTCTTCACCAGTCGTTTCCGGCAAAGCAAACAACCCAATACCTGCCGTTTCGTCTTCCTCTTCTCCGTCGCACTCAATCCTGGTGATTGAACCAACCACTCCTCTTGCGTCTTCTGAGGCGCATCAATCGCCTGCAAAAGAGGAGGAGTTTCCTTTTCTGACTCCCGATCCTAAAACAGAACCAGCATCTCCTGTAAAACAGGAAGTGCTCGCAGTATCCAACATTATTCACGATTCAGTGAAAACAATAAGTGCCCTGGCGTCTATTCCTGCATCAGTTCCGATATCTCCAGAAAAAGAAAAACCGAGGAAAGCTATTCAGTATGTTGCAGCCATCTGTTTTACCCCACAGGTTACGTCCTTTGCTTTAAACAGTAAGTCTTCTTCCGATCCAAACCAGAATGCATTCTCCGATAACTATATCTCTGCCCGAAACAATTCTAAAGCAAATGTTATCAATTTCGGAGCTGGAATAAAAGGAGGACTGATATACAATTACCAATGGGAGTTCTTGCTGGGAGCAGGGTATTTAGAATATAGCTATCAGGAACGTCCGATTGAGATTCCCGGAAATACAACCTCCGTAACTTATGTAAACCCCGGAGGTGGCGGCGTCAACCCTAACTTCACTATTGTACAAGTGGTATCCAATACAGCTTCCTCACCCCTCTACCAGAATACATTTAAATACATGAGCCTTTCTCTGGAAAGCAATAGATTGATTCCAACCCGTTATGTACAACTCAAGGCTGGATTGGCCCTTCAGTCGAACTACCTGGTCGATGCTACCACCGTATTTGTCCAGAGCCCTTACGAGTATGGATATGCACAAAATTACCATGGCGCTCCTTTGAACAGATGGGTTTTTGTTCCTGAACTGAACCTCGGGGTGGCGAAAGATTTCGGAACTCATTTCCAAGTACAACTCTGTTCCAAAACTTTTTACGGAATCAGTTCCATTTTTGATCATTCTTATTTTCTGGGACAACACAGTTATGGTATCGGACTGGAAGGTAGTCTTCTTTATAAATTCTGATTACCTGAAATAATATAATTTCACAAGCCATGCAGCGTTTCTGAAAGGGGTAAGTCTTATTATAAAGAAACCTAACTCCTTCCAAAACCTGAACCCATGAAACGACTCCTGGCCCTTTTCTTCGTATCTGCTCTCACTTTTTCCTCCTGCAAACGAAACGTAGTTTCCGGCCCTGTCGAACCACAACTGATCACTGCTTCTCAGTTGAGTGGCCATTGGATTGAAAAAGACACCAGTCTTATGGCTATAGATACGTATAGTATCTGGGACCTGGCCTTCAGAGCCGATTCCGTTTTCATTCATGAGACCCGTGGTGTAGATGTATTGATTTATCAGTACTATATGGCGGCCAAATTCAGTCTTACTCCCGACAGCCTTTATATCAATGGAATTTACACCGACTCGACCTTTAAACCAATGATGGGGCCTCTGAATCCATTTAAAGACGTTTCACATGATCAATACAAAGCACCCGGTTTACTGTTGCTTACATACCCTTCGGCTAATTTAGGCGGAAAGAAGTACCGTAGGATGCAAAGGCAGTCCTGACCTCAATTGTTTGAACAAAAAAATAATTTCCAAGGGATGCAGCATATTCAGAATATGTATGTCTTATTAAAAGAACACTTAATCTAAACAAGTTATGAAAACCAAATTTCTGCTCCTGGCTGCATCTATGCAGCTTTTACTTCTGCTCGGATCCTGTAACCGGGAAAATCTGAGTAAGAACATCAATCCACCTAGAAACATAAAGTGTGGCAATGCTACCGTCCTGAAGAGCAATTGCGGCTATCTTTTCATCCCCGACGGAACAGAACCCTGTCTCATTGCCGACTCGGCATCTGTGAAAACACATTTTGGTGTTTCGATCCATAGCGGACAACGTCTGACTATCCTCTATGAACCAGCACCAGGAGTACATTGCGATTGCATCATGCTTTGTGATGGACATTCCGTTTTCTGCTGCCCGAATGTGACCATTAAAGAAATTACAGTGTGCCCTTAAAGAGAAAGGCTTTGAATGAGTACAAAAAAAGGCATAAACCGAAGTGGTTTATGCCTTTTTTTGCAATAAGAAGGAATTTATCTCAAACAGTACTTAGCTCCTAAATACAGGCCGAATGTACTGTTATAGGTACCCGGGCGGTTTATTGCTGTACCTGTAGAAGCAGCATTGGTATTAATCTCTGCGTTGTTCCCTGTATTTTCTGCATTCGAAAAACTGTAATCATATTTTATACCCAGATCGAATCCTAGTTTTTCAGATGCTTTAAAGCTCAATCCGAATGAAACCATCATACTATAGTCCATTCCCTTGTATTCAGATTTTGTGTTTGTGCCAATCGTATGCCCACTCTGATCGCTAAGTACGGCGCTGTTGAGTAGTCCGATCTGGGGGCCGCATTTGGCCACAAAATAATGCTTGGCACCAATAGGCTCTTTGTATACAAACATCAAAGGAATCTTTATGTAATCGAGCTGCTTGTAATACTCCACCCATTGATAGCTATACTTCTGACCTTGCATGGAATAAAGCAAATCCAGTCCGATACCCGCCTTCTCTGTAAATAGATATTGAGCACTGATGCCACCGGCATACGAAAAAGTGTTTTCATAACTAAAAAAGCTGCTGCTCTCATCGCTCATATTTCTTAAGGCCGACATTTGGGGAATCACGGTAATCCCGATTTCCAGTCCACCTTTTTTAGGAGCAGCTCCAGGTTCAGCTGACTGAGCGTCAGCTCTTAATACCGTTAATAGGATTGATGCAGCGATCAAAAGCAGACTTCCGTGTTTTTTCATGAGATGGTGGAGATTAATCAGTTCCAGCCAGAGCTAACCTGACCGGAAACGCGGTAAATATAGGATAATCTTTTTAAATGGACCTTAAACATCCTGGAGGGTTATGGGAAAGACCATTTAATTAACCTCTGGATAATCTGCTGCATTTTAAAATTCTCATCTTAACAATTGTGTTTAACCAGTACCTACATAATTCAACTGATTTTCAATGTTTTAACAAACAGAGACGAATATTTATTTTCCAGACCAGAAGGCCCCTATCTTTGCTTTGTAAATGAAATAATCCTTACATAAATATATATCACATGGAAACTAAACACGATTTTACGGCTTCAGTGACCGTCACAGTCCGTGCATCACCGTCCAAGGTTTGGCAGGCATTGACCGATCCTAAGCTTATTAAGGAGTATTTATTTAATACCGATGCTGCTTCCGATTGGAAAGAAGGCAGCAGCATTACCTGGACAGGATCTTATGAGGGGAAATCTTATATCGACAAAGGTGTGATCCTGAAGTTCAAGACAGGTGAATTGCTGAAGTACACGTACTTCAGTTCTATGTCTAGCAAAGCAGATCTTCCGGAGAATTATGCAGTTATTACCTGCGGATTAAAGACTGTTGATGGTCAAACAGTACTTACTCTTTCACAGGATCACAACGATTCAAAAGAAGCCCAGGAGAATAGTGCTAAAAATTGGGAAACGGTGCTTCTTAAACTAAAGTCCATAGCCGAAAAGCTCTAAGTACCTATAACGATGCAATCCATTTAAAAGAGCAAGGCTATCGCCCTGCTCTTTTTTGTTTGGCACTCATTCAATGATTTGCAACTTAACAAAGGTATCGCCAAACTGAAAGGTAAAGCCATCATTCAATTTCTCTACTTTGCCTTTACGATTTTTAGCCCACCACAGATTAACCTCATCACTTCTGTTGCCGAGGCGTTAACAGTAACCTTTCTTTGGAAATTTTTAATGATCACTTTCTTCCCTTTTTTTGTTTAATAATGCTTCAAGTTTTTCGAGCTTACTCAACCAAAATTTATCAAAAAAGTCGATAAAATTCTGTAACTCATTAAAGCCATCCTGCTTTAAGATGCAGTGTCGTTCTCTGCCGATGTCCTTAATAGAAATAAAGCCGGCGCCGCACATAATTTTTATATGCTTTGAAACTGCAGGACGGCTCATATCAAAATTCTCTGCCAAAGAATTTATGGTCATACTCTTCTTGGAAAGCAGTTGCATCATATGCCGGCGGCTCGGATCCGCAATTACCTGGAATGCATCAAGCCTTTGAACTGCCATACTCCATTTTGTTTAAGAGCTCAACAAGCTGGTTCCCCAGGTATGCCCAACCCTTGTTATGTCCCACATAGTCTTCCAGGGCCGTAAAGCCGTTATGTACGATCTCCAGTTCTGTTCCCTTCCCTTTAGGAGCCAGGGTCCATACCACCAGGGAGTCAAAAGGCTTTCCATCTTTATCTGATTTTTTTCTCCAGGAGTAGGAAAGCTTTGTAAATGGTTTTATTTCCAGTACCTCGCAATCATGCTCACATCCCGATGGACTTGTGAACCTGAATTTATGGCCCAGTACCGGTTTAAAATCTGATTTCATCAGCCATTGTTCTAATAGCTCTGGCTTGGTCAGATAGTCCCAAACTTCCTTAGGCGACTTATTAAAGTGCCAGATGTGCTTAATTTCTTTTTCCATGATATGTAATTTTAAAGTTACGCAAATATATGTGTAACTTTTGAGTTACGAAACATTTTTGTAGTTATTTTTCAGGAACTCATTAAAATCTACACCGAAGATTCCTGAACGGGTTAAAATCAACAGAATAAAGATTGAATCCCTGTATTTTAAGGTTTATTAACAAATTAGAATTCTTCCCTTTCCTTTCGTCTGGATAAATAAACCATTTACCATATAATTCAAAAAGAGGAGGGGCGATGATCTACTTTTATCAAAACTCAATTCACTATGAGAACTGCTACCTTCCTTACCGCCCTTCTCTTCATTCCTTACCTGCTTTCGGCTAAAACCGGGAATGTGCCTGTTTCCGGAAAAGTATTGGACGCAGACCACAAAGGACTGGAATTCGTCAATGTACTACTGCTCAGCGCAAAGGATTCATCCCTGAAAAAAGGAGTGCTTACCCATGCGGATGGTAAATATGATTTTGAGGATGTCGCCTCTGGTGAATATCTAGTTTCATTTTCTCTATTGGGTTTCGCCAAGCAGTATATGGGCTCTTTCACACTGGACGGAGCAGAACCAATAATACTCAATGATGTGATTCTTCTGCCTGCTTCCGAACTCCAACAAGTGAATATAGTTACGACCCAGCCTCTCTTTTCCCAGAAACCGGGCATGCTTGTGATGAACCTTGAAAACAGTGCAGTAAAATTAAGCGGTTCCATATACGAGGTCCTCGAGAAAGCACCGGGGGTCAGCATCGATCAGGATGGCATTGTTTCGATGAAAGGAAAATCAGGTGTGCAGATATACCTCGACGGGAAACCAACCTATCTTTCCTCAGACCAATTGCGTGATTATCTCATGAGCATGTCAGGCAGCGATATTCTGAAAATCGAAATGATGACCACTCCCCCTGCTAAATATAATGCCGAAGGCAGTTCGGGAATCATCAATATTGTCACTAAAAAGAAACAAAAAGAAGGCCTAACCGGTTCTCTTTCGGGTGGATTGGGTCAGGGGAACACCACCCGTGAAGAAGGAGGACTCAACCTCGGCTATAGCAATGCTAAGTTCTCTGTCTTCGGAAAATATGACTACTCCACCCCTTCCCGTGAAGAAACAAAAGGAGTGAATCGCATAGTCATGAACGGATCTCATACCACCACCTTTGGGCAGCTAGTAGACCTGAGATTTCAGCTGAGGTCTCAAAATGTCAAAACAGGATTTGAATGGTTTCCTAATCAGACAACCACTCTGGGTATTCATGCAGATGGTTCTTCTTTAGACAGAAATATACGATTGGATTCCAGAACCAATATCGTGAAAGTGGATTCGGGTCTGGGAAGCATCTTGCATCAAATTAACCAGACTGAATCAACATTCAAACACGGGAGCATCAGTTGCTTTTTGAATCACAAGCTTGACACTTCCGGGAGTGAGATAAATATCAGCCTCGACTATATGAATTATCAAAACCATGCCACCGAAAACTACAACCTGCATTTTCTGAATAGCACCGGAACAGAAATGGCCCCTCCCGGATTTCAAAGGAGCTATCCCAATTCAGACATTGCAATCTATGTCGGGCAGGTGGACTATACTTGTGCCATTCGCAAAAAATATCGGATGGAAGCAGGTCTAAAAAGCAGTTTCGTGAATTCCGGAAACGATTTGTTGTTTGAGGTGCAGGATCCCTCCGGTGCATGGCAGAAAGACCTCACCCGAACCAATTCTTTTACCTATTCTGAACTTATAAACGCAGCATACCTGGATGGCACGGTCGACTTAGGGAAGTGGCAGGTGCAGGCTGGACTGAGAGCAGAGCAAACCATTTCCGACGGAAGCTCTCCAACCACCCATCAGGATCATCAAAATAATTACATACAGCTTTTTCCTACCGTATTTGTTTCTAAAACCATTTCGGAAAAACACTCCTTACAGGGAAGCTTGTTCAGGCGAATCAACAGACCCGGTTACAATGATCTGAATCCATTTTACTTTTACGTTGATCATTACCTCTACCGCATAGGAAACCCATTCCTGCAGCCTGAAATTGTTAACGGAGGAGACCTGACCTATTCGTATAAGAGTAATCTGTTTGCAAGTATGGGTGCCAGCCGGACCTTCTTTGGTATTGCTCATGTTACTCACCTCACCGATTCCACTGGAGTTATGAGCCAGACCACCGCAAATATGAATACCATAGACAATGGTTATCTCAGCCTTACCTGGGCGGATACACCTTTTAAATGGTGGACGAACTCCGTAAGTGTGGTCATCAATTATAACCATTACCTGGCTACTTTGTCGGGTGCAGAACTGGACCGAAGCAATGTGGTGTATAACCTGAATGTTACAGAAAGTTTTTTACTGAAACAGGGCTTTAAGCTAGAGGTGTCGGGCTGGTATCAGAGCCCGATGGTTTATTCCATCTTCCTTATCCAGCCTTCGGGAGATATGAGCCTGGGTCTTTCCAGGAGTTTTTTGAAAGACCGCTTGAAGTGCACCATCAGTGCCAGCGATGTGCTTTATACACAAGCCCAGCATGTGGTAGTTGATTTCCAGGACCAGCACTTAATTTCTTTCTACAACTTCGATTCCAGATATGTATACTTGAGGATGCGTTACACCTTCGGAGGGCCAGGTGCCACCAAACATGGTCAGTTTAAGAATGTGGGAGATGACTTACAAAAGAGGGTGGGATAAGATTACACATTCAATAGCCCCTGCTGCCAGGAATTAAATTTCTGAAGGCCTGTCTTGAGTGATGTGGAGGGTTTGAAACCAAGTTCAGAAGCAGCCCTTGAAATATCTGCATAGGTCTGAAACACATCACCGGGTTGCTCTGGCTGACGGTTGATTATAAGTTTTTTACCAGCTACCTCCTCAATTCCATTGATCAACTCCGACAAGCGTACCGTTCCTGAATTACCGAGATTATATATTCTGAATTCCCCGCTCCTGGTTTCCCGTTGGATGGCGCCCCAAATACCCTCAATGATATCATCAACAAATGTATAGTCCCTCATCGTACTTCCATCTCCATAAACGGTGATAGGTTGATTACTGCGGAGTGCGGTAAAAAACTTATTGATTGCGAGATCCGGTCTTTGGCGAGGACCAAAAACCGTAAAGAAACGGAGTGCGATTACATTCATTCCATACAGTCCGGAATAGGTTCTGCCAAAAGCTTCAGCGGCTATCTTAGAGGATGCATAAGGGCTGATCGGTTGCAAAGCAAGATCATCTTCCCTCCAGGGAACATTCGGATTACTTCCATATACACTACTGGAAGAAGCTAGTATAATTTTTTTTACTTTCAGCTCCTTTGCCATTTCAAGCATGCAGAGAGTGCCTTGTACATTGGCATGTTCATAAGCCAAAGGATTGTCAATACTTGGGCGCACACCTGCTTTTGCAGCCAGATGAATGATTAGCTCGGGGGTATTCCCTTTGATCTGTTTCCGAATTGATGCCGGGTTGAGAATATCCTCCTCAATAAATTGATAGGATAAGCTTTTGAAGTGGCTTTTGACATTCGATTCTTTCAAGGAACGAGGGTAAAACGCATCATAGTTATCCACCACAACCAGCTGATGCCCTTCCTGAAGCAGCCTGTCGCTCAGATGACTTCCAATGAAACCTGCACCTCCGGTAACTAACACTTTCATATTACTGTATTTATTTCGAAACTATTAAAATTTCAGAAACCTCTTTTAACGTCCGAAGACACTTATTTTTTATTGAAGTCGAATCTGACAATATGTTCAGGAATCCCTGAATGCAGATCATAACCCTGATGTACCCTAACAAACTGTTGCTCCTTCAAATTCATCTCTGCTGCTGGAGGAAATTTGATCAGAAGGGTCAGCCTATCTGTAACATTCAAACTATCACTTAGCAATTTCGGATAATTATCGTTAAGAGTAGACGAGCTAAATTCTAATATTGGCGCGCTTCCCATCGCCAAATCATAACCTGCATAAACTATTGGTGTCTTCTCTTTTTCGGCCAATGCATTAATTTCGTGGAATACTGAAAGATCCGCTTTCTGGTTAACCCAGAATGAGCCTCCTCCATTTCCTCCGGCGAGATGGATTTGTCTGAATGAATAGGCAAAATATAATAGAGACCAGCTTACAGCTACAATAATCAATAGTCCCGCAGACCGTGAAAAAAATATTTGATGCTTAAAATCAGTTCGTGAAAGCCCTACAAAAAACATGATCTGAATCATTATCATTGGAATTGCAAAATAGCGTGTCGCATAAACGAAAGTCCAGAGATAGGGCATCCAGGCAGGCCCAAATGATTTTCCTTCGGGGGGAGTGGTGAGCGACTGAAGAATCATAACTCCTGAGATACTTAACGAAGCAACAACAAAAAGTAAAATAAAGTCAAATCGAATGCGTTCTTCAGGAACGGGAGAATTGAATTTACTGAGGATCTTATCCTTTAGAATGAACATACGGAAGAGAAGAAGCAGAATACTAATGGAAACGGCATGAATGAAAATTCGAAACGTACGGATTAGTGCCAGGTGATTCGGAGAAAGCCGATATTCCAGAGGACTGGTATAAAAAAACGAATGTGATGGGAACGAATCGAACCATCGAAGGTGCCCCCAATATAAATTAAGGTGAATAAGGTTGTCCATAAAAGAGGTCCGGGCAGAATCAATCTTGTTTATGGAAAAAAACAAAAAAGCTGCCCCAAAGGAAATAAATGCAATAAGGAAGGCGCCCATATATGCCATCTTATCTTTGCGAATGAATCCAATAAGAAGATAAAATATGGGGATAATGACCAGATTAGGAATAGAGGCAAAGCGAATGGTGCAATTAAAAAAAGAAAGTATACCAAGCAGGATGAAGTGCTTCCATTTTCCCTTTTGCTCTTTTTCTATTCGCAGCATAATAAAAACACACCAAGTAAAAACAGCTGTTACCATCATATCGGTGGTGGCCCAGTAGTAAAAAGGTGTAGCTGTGAAGGCAAAGAAAAGTAGGAACAAACATTTTAGTCTCCGGCTCACCTCCATCAGGGTAAGCAGACGAAGCATTCCGAAGAGGAGCAAAAGCATGCTCAGTACCTGCCAGGATATAGCAGAAGCAATCCAGTTATGAAATATATACCAGCCTATTACAAGAAGAAATGGGTAGCCTAGCGGCCATAATTTAAGTTGTTCACAATTGGGTTTACTAAGATCTGGTTGAGTTGCCAGACAATTGATAAAACCCTTGCCACTCACAAAATTTTTTGCGGCTTCGATCTGAACCCCATAATCAGATTCAACCTGTGGAAAATAAATTTCATGTTCAGAGCGAAGAACTACTGCAAGAAGTATCAGAAACAAATAAAAATAAAAATTCCCGGTCAGATTAGTTAATGATTTTATCATCTATGATTTTGAAAACGATTTGTCATGAGTATCTGTTTAAGTAAAACGGCCAAAAGGCCAAGTACAAAAATAAAAATACTAAGAAGGATGCACCCAATACCAAGCCAGAATCCCATATTGAGATGAAAAATTAATGCCAGTAGGAAATTGAAAAAGCCAAAAGCAAGAACCATTACAGTCAGGGCTATGAATATTTTGATGGGGTTATAATAAAGAATTGCTTCGACAATATATTGCATCGTTCGCATGGTATCCTTAAATAGCTTCACTTTAGTCTTCCCCACTCTTTTCTGGTAAGTGATGGGCATGTATTTCACAAATTTTCCCGTCATCATATAAGCCAGTGTGGCGGAAGTGGTGAAACTAAATGTATCGCAGAGCGTATCGAAGTACCCTGTGATCGTTTTTTTTGAAAAAATACGTAAGCCCGAATTTATATCATCTATTTTTCGTCCGGCGGTGTATTCAACCAGGTTTTTCAGAATCAGGCGAAGCAACTTTTTCTTGATCGATTCATCGTAATTTTTTCCCTGTCTGGCTCCCACCACCATATCAAAATTCTTTTTATACATCTCGAACAAGGCAGGAATACTTTCCAGTGGATAAGTGCCATCTGCATCCGTGATAGCGATGGTATCATTCTTTGCAGCTGTTATTCCGTCTTTCAGAGATCGTCCGTAGCCAGCATTATGAGGATGACTTATGACGCGCGCTCCTGCAGCTTCTGCCAATTCCCGTGTACGGTCTTGCGAGCAGTCATCTACAATAATAACTTCAGAATGTTCATCGCCGATTTCTTTCAGCACTTTCCGGCACCGTTCAATCGTTTCTACAATAACACCTTCTTCATTATAGGCAGGAATAACTATGGAGATCATTCTTTTCTGTTTATGGATTAAGTCTGAGTCCGCGGATATTCATTTTGTTATGCTTTGTCTTTGCGAATCACACAATAAAGGCTTTGTCCCCATATGTTTTTTGTCAATCCGTTAAGGATTTTCGAAAAAGGGACCACGTATTTATCAAAAAACAACACCTGACTGTTTACATTTTTACTGTTGATATTTTTATGGGTGACAAATTTATTTATCCACCAACCGAATGCTCCAACAGGATTAAAATATTCATTGATAATAACTGTTGCCCCAGCACCCGGTTCAATCAATCCGGCTATATCTTTTTTTGTATACCTGCGTAGATGACCCGCTAGCTTATCCAGGTCGTTGTATAAGTGCATGAATGAAGGAACGAAAAGAAGCAGATGGCCTCCCGGCTTTAAAAGGGAAATCATGTTATTCAATCCTGCTTTATGATCTGGTACATGCTCAAGGACATTGACACAGATAATCGTATCTGTTTTGAATTTTGACAGTTTTGGAACAAAATCATCAGCAGCAAGATCTGCTACTTCATAGGCTCCGGAAGGATCCCGTTCTCTTGCACGAAGAATGACCTGCTCATCAATATCTATGGAAGCATAGAATTCCGTCTTGCTTGAAAGCATCTTCTTGAAATTTCCCTGTCCGGTTCCTATTTCAAGCAGGCTCTTTCCAATATAGGGTCCAAATTTGTTTAATATCCATCCATTGTAGTTATCGGCAAACTCCATCGATTCCGCCATGGTTTCGAAACCCGACACTTCTATTTCTGATGTTTTTCCCATGTTTGAATTATTTTTTCACTCCACTGCCTCTCCAACTCACTCCTTTGTAAGGTGTGATACTGATCTGTTCGTATTCACTCTCCGAAAACCATTTTTTTATGCGTTCATAGCTGATAAAGTCTACCTGAGGAGCATTCAGTTTATCAAAAACATTCAGTGTGTTCCGATAGAATGTTAGCTTTCTGAAATTTCCAAAATATTCGTAATAGGGCAAAAATCTTAACGGCAAAAGATAAATGGTGTATACAAAAGGATAGAGGAGCGCAGTAATGAACTTAGACAGACCAAGCAATGCTTTCCTGCTAAGATGCCGGAGAAAAAGTTTTCTCAATGGTTCTACACCATATTCCACCATCGCATTCCCTTCTTTGGAATATACCCAGACAATCGTTTTTCCTCCAGGCTTGGTGTGTTGCATCATATTCCGGAAAGTCTTGTCAGGATCATCGGTATGGTGCACAACCCCGATGGAAAACACAAAATCAAATTTCTTTCCCAGATCCATCGTGCCAATATCTGCTTCAACGAAGGTGATATTGTTGAATTTGAGGTTTCTCTCCCGTGCAAGGTCAGCAGTATTTAGATCAACTGCCGTATGATGCCCAGCAAAAGGAGCTACATAAGAGGTATGTTGGCCTCCACCGCAACCACATTCAAGCACTTCCTTTCCTCCAAAATCTTCAAGTTTTACAGGAAGGATCCAGTCTTTAAAAAGGAACAACTCATCATCCTGCAGCATTGACCATTGTTCATGCCATTCGCTTTGCTTTTTCTGCTGCATAAAACTACTTGAAATTAAGAACAAATTTATTAAAACTTCTGAACTCGTCACCATCTTTTACCCCTATCCAGTTCCCTACCGGTGCATTAAAACCACTTTTCTTTTGATAAAGGACCTCGGAAGGAAGGATCCCTTCAAGTGCTTTTTTGAGAATATATTTGGTTTCAAAGCCTTTCAGTTTCATCTCCGGTGGCAAAGAAGCTGCATACGCAGCCATATTCATATCCAGGTAAGGAGCCCTCGCTTCAAGCCCGGAATGCATTGTAGTGCGATCGGCCTTGACCAGGATATCATCGGTTAGCCAGGTCATTCCATCTACGTAGAGGCTCTGGTCGAGCCAATGAAGTGATGGTACCTGCTCAAAATATTTTCGGAATATTAATGAGGGGTCAGTATCATAAACAAGTTGCCGGTACTCTTCACCTAAAATAGCAATCCGTTCTTCAGGATGAAAAAGCAAGCGCCAGGAATAATGTGCTCCTGGAAAATCCTGCAGGGAGCCATGCAGGAACTGACGCATCTTGAATTTATTATTGATTTTTTGTGTGTCATGAATGTTTTTGCCTTTTAGTCTGTTATAGACCAATTTTCTCAAGGATACCGGAATCATACGTGCCAGCTGATAATATTTATCGGCTTTGTAAGTAATATATCCGGCAAACAGCTCATCCGCACCGTCTCCTGAAAGCGCCACTGTAACAAACTTTCGGGCCAATGCTGAAACTTCTATCATGGGAATCATGGAGTTGTCTGAAAAAGGTTCATCAAATGCCCGGATAGCCTCCCCGATAAGTGCATCAATACCTGCTGACTTCACCACATGCTGATGATGATTCGTACCCAGCCGATCAGCCATCCGTTTCGCTGCATCCAGCTCATTATAACTGGCTTCTTCAAAACCGATACTGAAGGAATGAAGCTCGCCCGGATGAAGTTTTTTCATCATGGCTACTATAGAGGATGAGTCCACCCCTCCGCTCAGAAAGGCTCCTATTGGAACATCACCGACCAACCGTATTTTAACTGCTTCTTCCAGCAAATAAAGAATATGTGCTGCAACTTCTTTCTCGGTCTCTTTTGTTTTCACCTGAAAAAAGGAAGAATAATCCCAATATTTCTTACGTTCTATTTTTGCTCCTTTCTCGGAAACAATCATCCATGAAGCCTGTTCGAGCTTATAAACTTCTTTATATATGCTCATTGGCGCCAGTATATAACCGATTGCCAGATAACAGTTCAGTGCTTCAGGACTGTGCTCCGCCTTAATTGCAGGATGTTCGAGCAAAGCCCCCAATTCAGAGCCAAAAACCACTCCCTTATTTTGCGTAAAAGAATAGTATAGAGGTTTTTTTCCAAAGCGATCTCTGGCAAGGAACAATTCTTTTTTACGTTTATCCCAGATAGCGATTGCAAACATGCCATTGAATCGCTCCAGGCAGGCTGGTCCCCAATTTTCGTATGCATTTAACAGAACCTCTGTATCGGAATTCGTGTAAAATCGATAGCCAAGCGCTAAGAGCTCCTTACGTATCTCCACAAAGTTGTAGATCTCCCCGTTAAATACAGTATAAAAATGGCCAGTCGCATTGACCATGGGCTGTCCAGCCTGATCGCTCAAATCAATGATGCTGAGCCTTCGGTGACCTAAGCTGATGTCTTCAAGTTCCAGCACACCTCCTGAATCCGGACCACGGTGTAGGAGTCGTTTTGTCATTCGACTGATAACCTCTAATCCCGGGTTTTCACCCCAGTGCAAAACTCCTGCTATTCCACACATAATTAATTGGGTGATTTTGGTTTAAAAATAACCATTTTTGCTGAAGATGGCACCAGATTCTATAAATCCAAAATACCATGGCGAGAGGGGTTCGGGTTCTTCCGTCCGTGTACTTCTCAACATACGCAGACGTTCTTGTAATTTCTTTGTAGAAATGGTTTCTCAGGCTGTAACCGTAGGTGTTTGGAACTAAAGCAGGAATTATTTCAGCACCATAAAATGTTCATGGCTCTTGATTAGGATTTCCCATAAACCATTTTTTCGCGTTCGGCCTCCGATGTGGGCAGCCAGGCCAGCAACAGGGTCTGCGTTTTCCTTGGAGAAGCTCTGTCCTCAATCGATCTATATGCATTTTTCTTGTTTCCGGTTTCTTGACAATGGTAATCCAGCAAATCCATTCATTTCTTGCAAGAGGGGTAAGACTATTCCATTTCCCGAGTACATCTGGACTGGAAACTAATACTTTCCTTAAATCCTCGGGAACTTCATGTATTACTCCTTCAGCGACTATTTTTTCCGATTCACTTTCCTTCATCCCTTATATGATATCGAGAGACGCTTTGCAGAACTTCATAAACAGCCAGTACTAGTTTGTTCTACTCTTTGTAAGAAAATCGGTCGCTGTGGTGCTATCATACCGGATAGTTCTTACATGTAGATATTGTGCAATTTTTTTACCGGAAAAATTAGCGGAATCCGTACTCAAACAATGATAATTATCAAAAATCGTAAGAGGATAACGTTGGGGGTCGGAAAACAATTGAGGAAGCACAATATCCATTTTCCCTTCTTTCCTCATGTTCTGAATAAAGACTTTTTCTTCTAACACTCTTTGATCATAAAGTTTTGCCTTTGTCATAAGGTCGGAATAAGCCCGTCCCACAGTTTTATTGGACAGTGAAGGGATGAGACACAGAAGAACTCCAACTTTTAATATATAACTTGAATATGCCGGGAAGGAAATGTCAATGTTCTTTTTCAATAAATGATTAACGAGGACCTGAATGCACACAAACCACCCTAAAAGAACCATCATGTATAGCTGATTGACGATCCGGGCAATGAAATCACCTACCCATACAGAAGGGAAAAAAGCTATGGATATGATCATTCCCATGAACAAAAATGCAATTAAAGGATGAAAATTCAGGTTCCTTTTAATAGATTCATTATTTCTGTTCAAATAGACTGCAATAGGTATAAAAAGTAATGTGAATACAATTAAAAGTGGACTTTGCAATGTATTAACAATAAGATTTTCTGCAGCTATAACGGAGTGAAAAACCGAAGTAATTATTTTCGATAGTGAGAACTGAACTAAACTATTTCCCCCACGCTCCCTGTTACCAGGGGCAAGGATTGAAAACAGAACGGAAACAAATAAGACCACGGCTATTGCAACAAAATACCATCGGTTGCGGTCTTTACGGAAAAGTAAAACCCCAGTGATGGAAAAAGTTAAAAGGAGAGCAAGAACCATAACGGGTTCATAGGAGCCACCGATCACGATAGATAAGAGGCAACCCAATATCATAAAAGGTCCTTTTTTAGTAGTCGCTGAATGATCTGTCAATCTGAGAAATATGCCTAAAAGGCCAATTAAGGCAACTGTCCCTATTGATGAAACCCAGGCACAGGATAGGTAGTAAAATCCGGTGGTAATGTCAGGGATTTTATAGATATATAATATCAGAAAAAGTAAGGATATGATCAATAACTTTCCTGAACTAATGGTTTGCTTAAAAAGTTGCCGAAAGAAGAAATAGAACATTGACAGAAAAAGCGACATTAAAAGAAGAGGGTATGTCCTGAAAACACTTAAGTTGTCTGCTCCAAGACCGAGAACATGTTCAATGAATATGGAAGAATATCTTCCCGTTACGTGCATATAAAAGAATTTGGTTGCACCGATAACGCTATCGGTGGCCAAATTCGCAAGAATCCAGTAATCATCAATGAAAGGGTGAATATATAAACAAAGAAGGCAAAACGGTAAAATGGAGAGTATCCCAAAGGCTGCTAACGCAAAGTTTAAAATCCGTTTAAGGTTATTATCTGAATCTTTTGTGGACATAAGCTAAACAATTTCTTAAATTCTTTTAAAGTGATTTTCGAAAGCGAGTCTGCTCACTTCTCAAAAATACATAAAATTAAACTGAATGCTTATTCCTGCTTAAAATCAATGCCAGGATCAATTTTTCACAAAGTATATAAAAAAGATTGGGAATAGACTTTATTACAAGAATCCCAAGTGCAAAATGCAAATTAAAATGAAATTGTTTTAATTAAACGGAGTCTTAATAATGCAATATAATTACTACATTTGGGCCTATTCTTCCTTAAGAATTATCTAAATCCGGCATTGGGTGAAAACCACTTCTTTAAGTATCATTTTACCCACTTTTAAAGAGAAAGATTCAATCATTAGGCTAATAATGGCTATTCATGATACGCTTGAAGGATATAAGCATGAAATTCTCATTGTTGATGATAATAGTCCGGATGGGACCTACCAGGCAGTCGTTGATGCACAATTGCCTTATGCCAGAGGTATACTAAGAACAACAGACAGAGGATTCGCGAAGTCCATTCGGTGTGGAATTGAAAACGCAAACGGAGATGTTATAATCATTATGGATTCGGACTTTAATCATCAACCTAAATATCTTCCTTTCATGGTTGATTCACTCAGATACTATGATTGTGTTTCCGCATCCCGTTTTGTGTATGGAGGGTTAATGGAACCCCGATCAAGGCATCTTATGAGTTGGATTTTTAACCTTTTTGTGCGTGGAATGACCGGAGGTAAGGTTACCGACAACTTATATGGATTCTTTGCAATCAGGAAGGATGTTCTTTTCAAGACAAATTTTGATCAGATTTTTTGGGGGTATGGCGATTATGGTATCCGGCTTATTTATTTTCTTCAGAAAATTAATTCTTCTATACTTCAGTTTCCAGCTGAAAATGGTACTCGTATTGCCGGGGTTGGAAATTCGAGATTACTTAAGGTTTTCGCACAATATTTTAGGGAAGTTTGTATTTTAACTTATAAAATAAGAATCAAAAAAAATGTTTAAACAAATTGACCGATGCAGGATTTGCGGAAATAAAAATCTCATTTCCATCATCAACCTTGGAAATCAGGCATTAACAGGAGTATTTCCTGATCAGAAAAATCAAACAATCACAATCGGCCCGCTTGAGTTGGTGAAATGCTCATCAAAGGATGACAGTGAAATTTGTGGGCTCATTCAGTTAAAACACAGTTTTGACCACAATGAAATGTATGGAGATAACTATGGTTATCACTCCTCCCTGAATAAATCGATGGTTAAGCACCTGCATAGTAAAGTCAAAAAACTTCAGGAAATTGTGCCTTTGGCTCCCGGTGATATTATACTTGATATCGGAAGTAACGACAGCACATTACTCAAAGGCTACACAAAAGAAGGATTATCCTTGGTTGGAATCGATCCTACAGGGATTAAATTCAAACATTATTACCCCCCTCATATCAAACTTATTCCTGATTTTTTTTCCGCCGCAAGTTTCCGGGCTGCTTTCAAGGATAAGAAAGCGAAGATCATAACTTCGATATCCATGTATTATGATCTCGAACGACCCATGGACTTTATGAAGGAAATTCATGAAATACTGGATGATAATGGTGTGTGGGTACTGGAGCAAAGTTACATGCCAACAATGCTTGAACGAAGTTCTTATGACACCATTTGCCATGAGCATCTTGAATATTACGCTCTGAAACAGATTAAATGGATGGCCGACAGGGTTGGTTTTGAAATCATAGACGTTGAATTTAATGATGTCAACGGCGGAAGTTTTTCTGTTATGATCGGCAAAAAAAATTCTTCTTATAAGGTCAATACCAAAGGCATAAATGACACTTTGGAAGCAGAACGGAATTTGAAATTTGACACCGATACTCCTTTTGAATTGTTTAGAACCAAAGTAGATAAATCTAAAAAGAATCTGTTGGATTTCCTGGCAAAAGCTAAATCCGAAAATAAAACCGTAATGGGTTATGGCGCTTCGACTAAGGGCAACGTGATTCTTCAATATTGTGGTATCACAGAAAAAGACATTTCTTGCATTGCAGAAATCAACGAGGATAAGTTCAATAAATTTACTCCAGGTACAGGCATTCCAATTGTTTCAGAAAAAGAAGCTAAAACAAAAAAACCCGACTATTTACTCGTCCTCCCATGGCATTTTCATGATGGGATTATTGAACGTGAAAGAACCTACATCGAAGGTGGAGGAACCCTTGTATTTCCTTTACCCGAGCTGGAAATTGTAAATGTCCATAATTATGTTTATTCCTGAGACCTTATACCGACAGATTGTTAATATGGTCCCGATACCTTGTGTCGACATAATTGCCATAAACAGCTCGGAAAAAATATTAATGGTGAAACGAATAAACGAACCGGCTAAAGGGCTATGGTGGTTTCCCGGTGGAAGAGTAATAATCGGAGAGACCCGGAAAGAGACTGCTTTACGGAAGCTGAAACAAGAATGTGGTTTAAGCTGTGAAGTGGGAAAGGAAATCGGCACTTATGATTTGTTTCTTGAACAAGCGATAGCACCTGTTTCTCATACCATTTCAACCGTTTTCCAAGCGAAGGTATATTCGGATCAGGTATCCCTTGATTCCCAGAGTTCCAGTTTCAGGTGGATGACTGTGGAAGATATCCGCAAGGAATGTCCTCAAGATTTTATTCTCTGGGCACTGGACAAAATCTCTGTTTGATGATTATGAAGACGGAGATTTTATTGTTGGAAGAGTATGATGAGAGACTTCTTTCAGCAGCAGCTCAGTTACATGTTGAGCATTTATCTTATAGGAGTTTTATTACCTCCTTTGGATGGAAGTTCATCCGTGAGTTTTATAAAGATATCCTTGCCGACAAAATAGGATTTTTCTTATTCGCCATTGATAATGAAGAAATTGCCGGATTTATTTTAGCGACTTCAAATAGTCTTGGTTTGTTTTCCGTTATTAAAAAAAGGCCTTTGAAATATCTTAAATTCATCCTGCCGACCTTGCTTAGATCGCCAAAGTATATCGGCAAACTGATAGAAACGTTTCTATATTCAAAGAAAGAAAATACAGATATTAATGCTGAGCTTGTTGTCATCGTTACGGACTCCAACTTTCGGGGCAAGAGTGTGGGATCTCAGCTTATCACTAAACTCAATCAGGAATTCCTCCGAATGAATGTTTTGAGCTACAAAGTAACGGTACACGATGAAATGAAACAGTCGAATAACTTTTACATAAAAAACGGAATGCACCTCCATAACAGTTTTATGATGTATGGTACAAAATGGAATTTATATTTAAAAAAACAATACTCTTGAATAAGAAAATGATCCCATGGGCCAAGCCATCCTTCTGGGGAAATGAAGTTAAGTATGTAACGGAGGCTCTCGAATCGACATGGATTTCAGGAGGAAGCTATTTAGATAAATTGGAGGAAATATTTCACGTACAATTTAATAAAAAGCACGTCCTAGCCTGTTCCAATGGAACAGCTGCTATTCACCTCGCATACCTTGGCCTGGACTTAAAACCAGGTGATGAAATTATAGTCCCGGGCTTTGCCTTTATGGCAGCTGCCAATATTGCATTGCATATGGGACTAAAACCAGTTTTCGCAGAAGTTGACCCGGACACCTGGTGCCTTTGCCCCAAAAAACTGGCTGACTACATTACTCCACATACAAAAGCCATTGTTCCAGTGCATACTTATGGCAATGTTTGTGAAATGGATATGATCATGCAGATTGCCAATAGACATGGCATACCGGTCGTTGAAGATTGTGCGGAATCCCTTTATTCAAAATACAACAATTCATACAGCGGCGTATTTGGGAAGGTAAGCACCTTCAGTTTTCATGCCACCAAGACTATTACTACAGGAGAAGGGGGGATGGTGATTACCGATTCTGATGAGATTGGCCGGAAGATGACTCTCTACCGCAGTCATGGAATGGACCGAGGGAAAAAATTTTACTGGCATGAATTACCAGGTCATAATTTCCGTCTAACAAATCTGCAGGCTGCAATAGGTATAGCCCAGCTTGAAAAATCAGACTTGATGCTTGCGGAAAGGAAAAGGGTATCTTCTATTTATATCGACAGGCTTTCCTCTATGCCCGGCATTAAACTACAAAAGTTTAACACCAATGTCAATCCGGTAATCTGGGCTATCGCTATGGAACTTGATCAAGACTTATTCCCTCAGGGCCGTGACAGGGTAATTGAACAAATGAAGGAAGCCGGAATAGAAACACGACCCGGATTCTATGCTTCCAGCTTTTTGGATATTTATAGTTCCCATTCTCTACCTATTTGTGAAAACATCAGTAGATCCGTAATCAGCTTACCAACTTACCCGACTCTTGAGGAAAGTGAAATTCATTTTATTTGCGATCAATTGTTAATTCTTCGAAAACTATGAAGTTTAAAACCAATTTCTTAAACCGATACTTACGGACAGCCCCTATTCCCCTTGCTGTTGAAAGGACCCTCGAATGTGTACTCCATTCAAAAAAAGATTTTGCACGACCAATCCTGGATGTTGGCTGCGGAGAAGGCCTTTTTGCTCAAATGCTGTTCGATGAACAAATTGACGTGGGTATTGATCCTGATGAAAGGGAACTACTTAGGGCCAAAGAGCTTGGCATGTATACCGAACTGATTAAATGTTTTGGCGATAAAATTCCCAAACCTTCCTCCTCTTTTAATACTATACTGAGCAATAGTGTGATGGAGCATATCCCTGATATTGAACCTGTGCTGAAGGAGATAAACCGCCTTCTGACGGCCGAAGGGAATTTTTACGTAACGCTACCCACTAATTTATTTGACAATTACAGCATTATAAATCAGTTCCTGACAGGAATTGGATTGAAACACCAGGCAGCAAAATTCAGAACTTTTTTTAATTCCTTCTGGAGGCACTATCATTATTATGATCTGGCAGGTTGGAAAGCGATGTTCGAAAGAAATGGTTTTTACATTGTGGAACATCGGGAGTATGCCGGTAAAAGCCTATGTCTATTTGATGATTTTATGACTCCTCTTTCCATCCCTTCTCTTATTTTGAAAAAGACCATGAACAAATGGGTGCTATTCCCATTCTTAAGGCCTTTAATTACTCTACCAGTTAAACTCTTTATCCGAGAGAGCAATGTAGAAAAATTCCTCACAACAGAAAGAGGGGGTCTTATATATTTTCATCTAAAGAAGCGTTAATTGGAGATAAGCAAACGATAGCATATCCTACGCAAAGCTTACACAAACTGATCTGATTGCTTCAGAGAAGTCTATTGCAAATAGCTAAAACAGGTTGACACAGAATATTTAGATGAGAAAACGAAGAAAATCATTTAAAATATTATTCTTATCAATTGCTATTTGGGGAATGATCGTTTCGCCAAATTCAAAAGCCCAATCCTATTCTACTATTATTTTTGACGAGCATCAATCACAAAACTTTGGATCAAGCAATCTTATTACCTTACATAAAGTTGTTTATCAATTTGAGGATAAGCATATACGAGATACTCTTTTCAAAGAAAATAATTTTATAAAAAAAACAGGCGGCTTTGGCTACAGAATGGCAAAGCTTTTACTGCTCGATGCACAAATAGATTGCTTTACAGCTCTTCTGCAACACGAAGTATTTGGACATGGTGCTCGCTACCGTGAACTTGGTTACAATGAAAATTCCTTTAATCTTAATTTATATTTTCCGTTTGGCGATGGAAGTGGTTTTGCTCAACGGGGAGTATTGCAATCTGGTTATAAATCGCCTACCTATCAGGAGAATATATCCATAGCTATTGGCGGCGTAGATGCCGAAATGCTCCTAGCCAATAATCTTACAAATCAAATGCTGTTGGATGATACATTGCATTACAGACAGGGGCTGCTCTATCTTATTTCACAAAATAACGGGTTACTTTATTTATGGAAAACACGTTTAGAAAGTCCAACAAAAATTAAGTCCGACAACGATATGGCTGCTTATATAAATGATATGAATTTCTTCTATGCAAAACCAAATGGAGGAACCTATAATCTCAATACACTTTCCAACCAAAGTCTTATTTCATTTGCCAATCCAATTCAATTGTATTCAGCATTCTCCATTCTTTATAGTTATGGTATCAAAGGGCAAAAACAATTAAAAAAAATACCTATGATTAAGTTGGGTAATGTACGTTACCTGCCAGCATTTAATTACTCACTCACTCCCTTTGGCAGTCAGTATCACTTTATGAATTATGTTCGCTATAAAAGCATGTTGTTTAATGCTGATTTTATGCTGGGAAATAATACTTTCAATAATTTTTATGGAGTTTCTGTCAAAGGTTTTAACATGGTAAATAAAGAAAGAATCACCCTAAATTTTCATATTGATTTTTGGAATCAACCCAATCTTGTGCTCGATACCTATTTAAAACCTACTGGAGCATATCAAGCAGGCGGAGCCTGTAAAGTGGATATAATGCTTAGACCATTCAGAAGACAAAACAAAATCGGACTTTTCGTGCAAACAGGGTATAAAACAAAAGGATATATTACAGGCGAAGTTCTTTCAGAATTTTTTATACTACGGTATGGCCTTAGTTTGCATTTATAATTTATTGGGGGTTTCTGTTAATCTACTTTTGCCTTGCCGAAGCTGAATCCCCTATGTTTTTTTACAAGCGTCAATAATCGTTTCAGATACGTCTATTTTATTGCTTTCGTGAGGTATGGTATTACAGGTAACAATTTCTTTTACTCCCGATTGTTTAAGTGCCTCAAAGGCACCAGGCGCAAATACTGCATGTACCCCAATACAAATTGGAGGTTTCATTCCAGCGAGTTTCAAGAGTTGCACGGCCTTAATCATTGTTAACGCAGTAGAAATGATATCGTCAACCAATACCGGCGTGTGATTTTTATATTCTTCGATTTGCGGAACAGACACCTCAACATCTCGATCGCCATTTCTGATCTTATTCAATACTATGAAAGGCACCCCAGCATCCTTCGCTACTTCCGATACCCATTGTCTGCTTTCTCCATCCGGGCCTATCAATAGAGCATTTGGGACATTGGCTTTTATCCACATTGAAATCAGCCCTGCGGCATGCAAAACTTCACAGGGAATGGAATAGATCTCCTTCATAGAATTTCGGCGATGCAAATGAGGATCGATGGTGATAAGCCGATCGGTAAAGGAGGAAAGTAGTTTTGCAAAATATTCAGAAGTTACTGCTTCCCCGGGGTTGAATTGTTTGTCCTGTCGCATGTAAGCAAGATAGGGGACTACAAGGCAAATCGATTTGGCTTTTAAATCTTTTAACAATCTGCAAAGGAATAACAACGGTAATAGTTTACTATCTGGCTCATGCAGGGTACAAACAACGAACACTTCTCTCTGTTCGACAAGGCTCAACACACGCATATACGTTTCTCCATCGGGGAACTTTCGAAGGCTATAATTGCCCTTTTCACCATTCGTTCCGGCAAGAATCATGTTTGCCAGAGGCTCGTTTCCCGGCAATGCAAAAATTATTGGACTCATTGGTCGATTGTAATTAAAGCATTTAAAGCGCTCAGATATTCTTTTGCATAGTCCAATTCTCCGGGAGATTCTGCGTATATCCTGAATAGCATGTCTCCCTTTTCAATTTGTTTACCAATGGAAGCATTGTAAAATACACCCGCTGAAGGCGATTTAGGGGCTCCTGCCAGCTTAGCGACACGTGCCAGTTTTCTATTATCGACCGATTTTATTGTTCCTTTTGCTTCTGAAAGCACATCATGATGATACTTAGCAAGTATTGGCTCTTTAAATCCACCCTGAGCTTCGCATATGGCTGTGAATTTTTTATAGGCTTGTCCGTTTTCAAGAATTGTTCTTGCCAGTGAAGCTTCCGTATTTACAGGGTATCTTCCTGACATTTTTAGCAAGGCTGCAGCAAGTGTAATAGAGCGTTCCTTCAAATCGGTCGGGGCCTCCGGATTATTTCTGAGTACCGACAATACATCCATAGCTTCAAGGGAAGGACCAATACCGCGACCTATAGGCTGGGTGCCATCGGTAATGAGAATTTCGGCATGCAAACCAATTGCCTCACTTACTGCTTTGAAATAGTACTGAAGCCGAAGGGCTTCTTCGTTGGAACGGACTTTAGCCGTTGGCCAACAGGAATATCAATGATGACATGGGTAGAACCGGCAGCGGCTTTTTTAGAAAGAACAGAAGCCACCATTTGTCCGTCACCGTCAACATCCAGTGATTTTTCGACCGCAATAAGTAAATCATCTGCAGGACTTAGTCGAACAGCCCCACCCCAGGTAAAACAACCTCCTTCTTTCTCAACTACTTTCTGAATTTCTTCAATGGTAAGGTTCACACGAGTCATTGTTTCCATTGTATCAGCTGTTCCGGCCGGGGAAGTAATTGCTCGAGAAGATGTTTTGGGAATTATTAATCCCGCAGCAGCAACGATGCTGACTACTATTGGAGTCGTGCGGTTCCCTGGAAGCCCGCCAACACAATGTTTATCAAGAATTGTTTTATACCGCCACTGCAGTTTTTCTCCTGAGCCAATCATTGCTTTTGTCAAGGAAGTGATTTCATTTACTGAAAGTCTGTCTCCGGCACAGGCAGAAACAAAAGCAGCGATTTCAATGCTGGAGTAGTATCCAGCAACAATATCGTTGATGATTGCTTGAAGTGCCTGCTCGCTAAGTTCCCGACCATACAACTTGCCCCTTACAAGCCCTAGTGATTCTATCTGGTGGAGATGACTGATAGCTATGGTGTCTCCATCCTTGGCACTCAGACTAATCATGGCTGCCTCTGACAAACTAGCTTCGCCTCTTTTAAGCAAGTCAGAATGGACCAGGTTTAATGTTGCGACAATTTTTTGTTCATTTTTATTGACCACGACACGCGTCAAGGCGGTAAAGCCTTCGGATCTGCGTACATGACTATCGGCCCGGATAAAGAGAATGTTTTCCCGATAGGTGTCGAAACCAAAATCTCTGATTATAAAATTATGTAGCACTGACCGATCCATAGATTTGCTTTTCATCAAACGCTGATCCCATTTAAATCGAATGTCACACACTGATTCAATTTAGGAAGAGCGGCATTCCAACCGTATACCTCTTTGATTTTGTCCTTTAAAGCAACTGAAGCGTCATGTTCCCCGTGGACAATAAATATTTCTGTGGGGCATGATTTCAGTTTTGAAAGCCAGTCGATTAAACCTTTTTGATCCGCATGGGAGGATAAGCCATCTATGTTCTCAATTTTTGCTTTAACAGGGTAGTATTTGCCGTACAGCTTAACTTCTTTGGCTCCCTCCAGCAAAGCACGCCCTCGTGTTCCTTCTGCCTGATAACCAACTATCAAGATGGTTGCCGAAGTCTTACCCAAATACTGAAGGAAATAAGTAAGTACCCGCCCACCGGAAGCCATACCACTGCCGGCAATAATAATTTTAGTTTCCTCCGATTTTGCCAAAACATATGTTTCCTGAATGCTGCGAATAAGTTTAATGTCTTTGCACATATCATGGCATTCCTCCATCGACAGCTTATGCCAGGTGGGATAATGAAGAAAAACATCAAGCACATTTGTTCCCATGGGGCTATCCATATATACCGGTACACTTGGAATCGTTCCTTTCTTTCGAAGCTTCCATAACAAATACATTAATGTTTGCGTACGTTCTACGGCAAAACTTGGAATAATAATCGTTCCATTTGCTTGTACCGTCTTGTTGATAATTGCGGTAAGGTGTTCCTCTGCATTATCCACGTGAAGCCTGTCACCATAGGTTGATTCGATCAGTAAAATGTCGGCATATTCAGGTTTTTGAGGGGGAAACATAAGCAAATCCTTTTCCCTGCCTATGTCCCCGGAAAAAACAATGGTCTTTGGTCCTGCCTTTAACTCAATAAAAGTGGCTCCAAGAATATGTCCGTTGTATCGAAACCGGCAATGCAAGTCTTTACTCATTTCAATCCAGATATCAAGTTCTTGTATACGAAAATGCGGCAAGGTCTTTTCGACATCTTTGGAGTCATATAGTGGCGTAGCCGGATTGTGTTTCGAATACCCTTCCGCATTGGCTCTGGAGGCGTCTTCTTCTTGAATCCGAGCACTGTCCTGAAGAATTATCCGGGCTATTTCAAGTGTTGGAGCCGTTCCCCAAATCTCGCCCTGAAAGCCCTCTTTCACCAACCTAGGCAAATAGCCCGTATGATCAAGATGTCCATGTGTAAGCAGAACAATATCAATAGATGCGGCATCTACAGGCAGAGCAAGCCTATTTAATTCACGCAGTTTTTTTAGCCCCTGAAACAAGCCACAATCAACCAGGATTTTTTTTCCGCAAGTTTCAATGAAGTGCTTGGAGCCGGTAACCGTTCCCGCTGCACCCAGGAATTGAATTTTGATTTCTGAGGGTGTTTTTGTCATTTCCATTTTCTATTTTTTAGTAAAAGAAATTATTTGGAATTTTCAAGAGGCCGGAGTTGCTTACACAACTGTTGTGTCTCCTCCAATGCAATGGCTACCCTGGAAGGATTCACGCCTGTCTGTTCAAGTATTTTAGGGTTGTAATATAGCTCTTGGCATAACACTATCTTTTTATCCAGCAAATTCTGCTTTTCTTCCTTTGTTAGTGAAGTGAGACAGGTGATGGGATACAATCCCAATGAGTCAATCTGGTCTTTCAAACTTCCTTTTCCCGGAGAATCCCAGCCAATGAGTTTTAAACCAACACAAAGCCCGTACTGCATGGCGTCATTCGAAAACCGGGTATTTGTTACGACCCATCCTTGGTATTGGTTGATTCCCTGTTCGGGAAACTTCTTCCATTGAGCCTCCAAATCTTTAAATCTGGACTGTATATACAGGGGTATTTTTACATCGCAAACTATACCAGGCAGGTTATGGTACTTACATTCAATCATTACTTGCAGTTGGCCTAGCTGAGCAAGGACATCTATCTCATGTTGTACACATTGACCTTTGATGGTAACACCGATTTTTACACCATACCCCTGACAGCGCAAAATTTCTCCAATGTATTTCTCAAATGGATAACCCGAAGGGCCCAGTTCCATAATGGCCTGCTTCAGATGGTATTTAGCAGCCAGGTGTCCGGCATTTTCTTTGAGCAGATCGAATGCGAGTTCGTGTATTCTTTTTGTTGATATACCTTCGTAGAGCTGTTTCGCTATTTCACTTATCACCCCATCAATCTGATCTTCTGTAGCACCTGTGCGCTGCAGAGAATTGCGCAATTTCTTTTCAGAAAATTCAGCTCTTTTTCCGGAAGCTTTGGTAATATGTATGGTATCATTCATAAGTATGAAGAAAATAACATGCTACTTCTGGAAGCAGATTTAATGATGCGTCCGATTTATTTCCTTGGTTTTATGTTTTCTGAGCTGGTCCTGAATTGCAGCGATGGTTTCGTTACAGGCTTGTTCGAATGTTGTACATTGCCTTTTAGTAAACAGTTCAACGTCAGGAAGAAAGAGCTTTATTTCGCAAAGTTTATTCGTCTCTACATCCGATTTTTCAAGTTTCAAGGAAACGTCGCAGGCTTTAATTTTATGGTTGAGATGCTCAAGCTTATTGACTTTGTTGAAGATGAATTCCTTGAGTTGTTCATTTGCCTGAAAATGAATTGATTGAATTTTAGTTTCCATGATTAAAAACTTAAGTGGGGTTAAAGATTATTCAAAACTTCTCTGCTCTTGTAAAAGTAGAAGCATATATGAGCAGATATTATGATACAGGTCAATGCATTATATGATATAAGACATAATTCCTAATTGCCTTTATCTAATGACCGCCCGATAATTGGCCTTCCGTCTTGTATTAACATATAATTCTCAATGCCATTTAATGTCATCCTGTACATAAAAACTTCACCAAATTCCTTTCTAAATTCTCAAAGAGATCGAAATTGTTGAAATTATGTTATTGAGAATGAAAATTGGTTCAATCCCCACTAGTACCATCCACATAAATGCAATTATTACTGGAATGATAGTAGCCGAATATTTCAAACTAATATCTTCGAAACAAAAGCATGAATCATCCGTACAAGAAGACTGATTCCCAAATCATCCCCTCATGAACGCAACCTTCCCCCAGCTTCTACTGGTTGAAAAAATCATGATCCCCAGCCAATTCATCTTCAATAATGTTAATTTTGTATTCTCTGCAACCAATCATCAGTAAATGATATCTAACACCGAATGAAAGAGACCACTGACTACTTGGACAACATCGTTGACATCCTTCATGCTGCCCGAAAAAAGAACAAGAAGATCGGAGCCCGGTTGAAGCACTTCTATGGCTCCAAGGAACAGATTAAGGTCCAGCTGACCGGAAAAGGATCGATCATGATTGATACTGCCGCTGCCGAGAAGGGAGTTTCTGGACTTTCAAAAGATGAAATCCAAAAAGTAGTGGATTCTTTTAAGTTGATCGTTTAAACGGATGTGACTTTGGGCCGATCGGCACCCGGGAAGTGAATACTTATGTAGAATTAGCCGTTGACCACTTTCTTGTAATCCGGATTTTTATTTCGAAGGTCAAGTCCTCCCTCATACACGGATTTTAAGTTCACCAGATAAAATGACCAGCCGGAATCACATCCAAGCCGGATATCTTGTTTTGAATGATCATCCGTTGGAATATTCTTTTGTGTCAGTTCTATAAAGATGTGATTATTATCTGCTGGGACCAGTTTGATCTGCACCAAACAATTTCCTGCAAATGAGAACTGAATAAAGTCCTTGCCATTAGCCTCCATAATGGTTCCCTTTTCAAGTCCTTCATATACATGCCAGCCCCATTCATACCGATCGCCTTTCTCAAAAGTCTTGGTTTTATCAACCGTTTTATTATTGGCTCCGGTATAAACCGCGCTTTTTAAAAACCATTTTTCAATCTCCGTGGCTTTTGCCCAGGCATTATACATCTCGGCCATGGTTGACTTAACTGCAATTTTTCGGGTAAAGGTAGTCCAATCAAAATTCTTCATGCTCTTTATATTAAATTTTGGCTAAGTCCTTTATTACGCTGTTTGAGAGAGGAGCGTTATTTATTCTTTTTTTCTTCCACACTAACCATCCAGTGGATGCCGAATTTGTCTGTCAGCATTCCAAAATAGGAACCCCAGAAGGTTTTGCTCATTGGCATGGTTGCCTTACCACCTGCAGAAAGTCCTTTGTAAATCCTATCTGCTTCCTTTTCACTGAAAGCGTTCAGGGATATTGAAAAGTTATTACCTATCACCGTCACATGCCCAAATGCTTCAGAGCTGTCACTACCCATGAGTACCGATCCATCTCCGATTGGAAGAGACATATGCATTATTTTTTCACCCTCCTTTGCAGGAACAGCTTTCCCATCTACCGGTGGCATGTCCTTAAACCTTCCCACATAAGGGAAATTTCCACCGAAAACAGATTTGTACAAGTTGAAGGCTTCTTCGCAGTTACCATCAAAGGTTAGATATGGATTAATGGAATTGCTCTTTACAACTAGCTTCGGGGCTGGCTTGCTGCTTTTCTTTTTTGCAGCTTGTTTTTTAGCCTGTTTGCGTTTAGCAGATTTCTTTGCTGTTTTCTTTGCCATAAAAAATGAATTTAAATTGATAACGAAGATATTACTTTTCTCCGTTTTAGAAGCCTGGGTTTACAGTTTCTTAAATAAGCTCCGATGGCGTGGATATGTTGTGTTGTTTGAGTTTCAGATTAGGCTTTCTGCAATCTGTTAATTACTCATCCATCCCCTCCAGTTACTCATTGAAAAACCCCAATTACTCATTCCCTTCCTCAAATAACATTTATCTCACATTTCATACGACTAATTGATCTATTTTCGCGACGAATTATTAGAATTCCCTAGACCAGTTTTATATAAACCCAGTTCCAATTACCTTGAAAAACATGAACCACTTTCTGAAACAAATGCTCTGTTCAATCCTCTTCCTGTGGGCTGTTGCCGGCCTGCATGCACAAAGCATCAGCACCCAGATGACTCAAGCACTGGTATGCACAACCGGAGGACCCTTCAATGTGAATTATACGGCCACCGGCACCTATAATTCAAACAACACCTTCGACGTGCAGCTGTCTGACCAAACCGGCAGCTTCACCAATTTCCTGATCGTGGGTTCTCTAAGCAGCACCGCACTTTCCGGAACGATCTCCTGCGATTTATCCAGCTTCACACTCGCAGCCGGAACGAACTATATGGTCAGGGTGGTGGCTTCCAGTCCTTCCGTTATCGGGAGCAGCTCTGTTCCTTTCCAGATAGTGCTACCTCCTTCCGGACTTTCCATCAGCGCCACAAGTACCAACTATTTGGCAGGCCCGCCTACTTATGGTCCCGGAAATACGAAATATGTGATCCTCGCCGGTACAGCGGCTAATTTCAGCGCAGCGGCAACCGGAGCAACAAGTTATTCCTGGGCTTTGGGAAGCACAGCCAGTCCGTCCACGGCCAGCACCCAAAACGTAAGCGGAGTTACCTTTGCTACTCCAGGCCTGACGACCGTGAACATGACAGCCACTTCGGGCAGCTGCAGTTCGGCCACGAGCACAAATGTGATGGTGGAAAGCTGCACACCTCAGATCCCTTTGGGAGCAACAGTTATCAGCAGCAACCAAACCGTCACCAATTTCTACGGAAGCTGTCTCTGGATCTGCAGCGGAGTAACCGCCACACTGAGCTCCAATTTAATTAGCGTGAAAGTGTTTGTAGAGCCGGGAGCTGAAGTGATTGCGAATACCTATGCCTCAAATACCGCTTTCTACCTGAGAGCAGGTGCTTCCTTGGTGATCCCTAGTTTGTCCTTCACCAACAACGGTAACTATGTAGTGGCCGATGCCAATGCAAGTGTAGTATGCAACTCAGGACCTCCAGTGAATTCAATTATCACCTGTCCCAATCTGCAATTCGATTATACTAATGCCCCAAATATTACAGGAGCCTGTAATACAAATGTAGTTACCGCCTCCGGGCAAACGGTGAGTTCAACCCTTGGCTTTAGTAGTCTTTGTTCCACATCACCTTCCTTTACCGTTAACTATACGGCTAGCGGAACTTTCCCGGCAGGAAATAATTTTGCAGTCCAGCTTTCCGATGCCAGCGGAAGCTTTGCCGACTTTCAGGATGTAGGTTCTTTGAGTTCCTCGGCCCTGAGCGGAACTATTACATGCAGCATCAACGGATTAAATATCCCAACTGGTACCGGATATCAAATTCGGGTAATTTCCACCAATCCTTATGTAGCCGGTACACCCAGCTCAGCGATCTCGGTGGTGGCTCCTCCAACAGGTTTATCCATCACCGCCACAGGTACCAACTATGCAGCAGGACCTTCTTATTATGGACCTGGCAATACCAAATATGTATTCCTTACCGGCAGCCCTGCGAGCTATAGTGCGGCAGCTACCGGAGCAACAGCTTATTCATGGGCTTTCGGAAGCACGGCATCACCGGCAACTGCAAATACACAGAATGTAAGTCCTGTAAATTATACCTCTGCCGGACTCACCACCGTAACCATGACCGCTTCCTCGGGTGGTTGCAGCTCTTCCACCAACACCAACGTGATGGTAGAAAGCTGTACACCACAGATCCCTCTGGGAACGCTGGTGGTGAGCAGCAACCAAACCGTCACCAATTTCATTGGAAGCAGTATCTGGATCTGCAGCGGAGTAACAGCTACCCTGAGCACGAATCTAATCAACGTGAAAGTGTTTGCAGAGCCGGGAGCAGAAGTGATTGTGAATACCTATGCCTCACTAACTTCTTTCTACCTGAAAGCAGGAGCTTCCTTGCAGATCACGAACCTGTCGTTTGCAAACGATGGCAACTATGTAGTGGCCGATGCAAATGCCAGCGTGACGAGCAATTCAGGGCCTCCCGTGAATTCGATACTTACCTGTCCGAATCTTCAGTTCGATTATACCAATGCCCCAAACATTACCGGAGCTTGTAATACCAGCGTAAGTATTGCTTCCGGTCAAACAATCAGTTCCTCCCAGGCTTTCACCAGCCTTTGTTCCACCACCCCTTCCTTTACCGTAAACTATGCTGCTACCGGAACATTCCCTGCAGGAAATAATTTTACAGCACAGCTCTCCGATGCCAGTGGTAGCTTTGCCAACTTCTTGGATATAGGCTCGGTGAGCTCCACTGCACTCAGCGGAACCATCACCTGCAGCACCACTTCCTTTAACTTACCTACCGGTGCGGGATACAAGATTCGGGTGATTGCAACGAATCCCTATGTGACCGGCACTGCTGGAACAGCTTTTGCTATTGTGGGTCCTCCAACCGGTTTATCCATCACTGCTACCGGTACCAACTATGCAGCAGGACCTTCTTATTATGGACCCGGCAATACCAAATATGTATTTCTCACGGGCAATCCTGCGAACTTCAGTGCTGCCGCAACCGGAGCAACAACTTATTCCTGGGCTTTCGGTAGTTCTGCCAGTCCGGCTACAGCTACCACCCAGAATGTAACAGGGGTGAGTTATTCCACTGCCGGACTCTATACCATAAATATGAGCGCTTCTTCCGGGGGATGCAGTGCAACCACGAATACCAATGTGATAATTGAAAGCTGCACTCCCACTATACCTGCAGGCGCAACGGTCATCAGCAGTACTCAAACAATCACCAACTCCTACGCCAGCGCCTACTGGGTTTGCAGCGGGGTTACAGCCACCTTCAGCACCACGTTGGTCGGTACCAAAATATTTGCCGAATCGGGAGCCCAGATAATTGTGAACAGCTATGCCTCACAAAACGCCTTCTACCTGAAATCAGGAGCTTCCCTGAATATTAACAATTTATCTTTTCTGAACGACGGCAACTATGTGGAAGCCGATGCGGGTGCCAGCGTGGTGAGCAATGCCGGTCCACCGGTAAATTCAGTACTCACCTGCAGTGGTCTTCAGTTTAATTATAGTAACTACCCCTGTGGTTCGGCCTGCTATACTCCCACAACTCCGGCAACCTGTACCCTGAGTGGCAATACCCTGATTTGCGGAACCCAAAGCACTGTGCTTACCGCCGCCGCTTCTTTTGCAGCCACCAGTTATCAGTTGTATTACAATGGCGTTTACCAGAGCACACAAACCAGCGGAGCATTTACGGTTAACCAGGTGGGGTCTTATCAGGTAAAAGCCTTGCTCGGCTCCTGCGTCATCAGCAGCAATACGCTCACAGTCATCACCAGCACCCCTGCGGCTCCAACCATCACGGCCAACATACCCAATCCGGTTTGCGCGGGCAATACCGTGACATTGACCTCCAGTTACCCTACCGGAAACAGCTGGAGTACAGGAGCTACTACGGCATCCATCACGGTAAATACTGCGGGCAGCTATACGGTTACAAATACCACCAGCGGCGGTTGTGTTTCTCCGGCTTCTGCACCTTACAACGTCGTGTATAATACGGTTGCCGCACAGATCCTGAACGGTGCTACCGCCAGCTTCTGCACAGGCAGTTCTGTCATACTCAATGCCGCCACCTGTTCTTCCTGCACCTATCTATGGAAACGGGGAACCGTGACCGTAGGAACAACTTCCAGCGTGACCGTCAACGTCGCCGGAACCTATGTGCTTACCGTCACCAATTCCGGTTGCTCAGCTACGGCTAGCATTACGGTGACACATGCCCTCAATCCTCCTGTTCCTATTATTTCACCCACTACCGTCAGCTATTGCCAGGGAGCTCCCTTTAATTTATCCACCCCTCCTGTAAGCGGCATGACGTATCAGTGGCTCATGAGTTCAGCCAACATCAGTGGCGCAACTTTTAATACCTATATGATCCCTTCCGCACTCGCTGCAGGAACCTATGTGTTCAATGTCAAAGAAACGAATTCCAGCGGTTGTTCATCAACCTCGGCCAACCGGATTGCAGTCATACATCCTCTGCCTACTGTGACCCCTGTAACCGTTTCCCCATCCACCACGGTATGTCAGGGACAAACAGTGGTACTTACCGAAACAGCTGTAGCCGGACAAACCTACACCTGGTATCACATCGGATCCACAACATCAATAGGAACTGGACATGTACTGACTATAAATTACACCGGAGATTTTTATGTAACAGCCAGTACTGGTTTTGGTTGTACCAACAGCACCACGCCTGTGCATATTGCCGTTACCCCAACTCCAAGTGTGAGCATCACTGCTGCCGGTCCAACTACCGTTTGCTTCGGAGGAAGTGTACTGCTGAATGCGAGTGCAGTTACAGGTGCTACCTATCAGTGGTATGTGGGCGGAACACCTATTACCGGCGCAACCAGCCAGAGCTATACGGCTACAACAAGCGGTTCGTATGATGTGGTAGTGACGGTTCCTCCCGGCTGTACAGCTACCTCCAATGCAATCCCGGTCATTGTCAGCACGGTGAGCGGAGCCACGATCACCGCACAGGTGACCTTAACCGCCAACGCAGCTTCTGCCTATTCCTGGAGCACGGGTGCCAGCACTCAAAGTATCCAGGTTCCCCTGGCTGCCGGAACCTATTCGGTAACGATCACCGATGGATCAAACTGTTCTTATACAACCTGCATGACGGTAAGTGCCGGCGGCACCTGCGCAGGTTATATCGTTGATCCTAAAAATTCTACTACAAGTGAAGTACGGGAATCGGAAATCAAACTGAGCCCGGTTTCGGATAATACGGTCACCACCCGGATTATTCCCAATCCGAATCAAGGAGAATTCACCATCAGCCTGGAATCCGGAGCAGATCAGTTGCTGAGTTTAAGAATATACGACGCCCTTGGTCAGGTGGTGTACAATGATCTCCACTACCCGGCACATGCAGGAGCTCAGCAGATTCGTGTAAACGGTTTGGAGCTTCCCAATGGCTTATACTACCTGAACATTACCGGAAACGGTATTCAACAGAATCATAAGATTGTGATTTCGAAATAAGTTTTAGGAAAAAAGGGATATCATTTTCCGAAGCCCTGAAGTATTTATGCCAATCGCGTAAATCTTCAGGGCTTTGTTTTTCATACGTGGGTCTTTCTTATACGAGGCTGAAAAAACGCCTCCCTTTTGTTTTGAATGCAAAATGAAATATTTGATCCGGATGAAGCTTGTCATTCTATTTTAGTACCGGTTGGGATAAAATCCAATTATTTCTCTAAATTGTTACTTCAATCAACTTTACACGCATGAGTAATTGTATCAAGTGCTCGAAACCCATTGCAAGCGAAGGAATGTTTTGCCCGCATTGCGGTGCGAACCAGACAAAGGACGATGTAAGGGAACGTCTTGATCAGATGGAGGAAAATCTGACCAATACCATCCGGAAGGAGAATACCGTCGCGCTAACCCGTCTTTGTACGCTGGCTTTATTTTTAGCTGCGTTTGGACTGCTTCGCGCCTATTTCGTTGAACTCATCGGTTCGAAACTTGATTCCAGCGACTACGGGTGGAGATTATTCGGATGGATCTTTATGCTGGCGCATCTGGGGAAGGCGATTGGAGCAATGATGATGCTGAAACGATCGCTCCGGGGGCTATATATTTACACCGCCTCCATGGTCATCTACTTGCTGGCTGTTTTTATTAAATCAGGGGCGTATCACAATCAGTGGTCGCTCTGGGGATCCTTGGTTATTACAATGCCAGGTTTGGTCTTGCTTTATCTTTTCTGGAGACCAGACATTCGGAATAAATTATCGTAGGAATAAAGGGGAATGAAGGAGATTGGATAATTTTTCTACTGCTACATACGTTAGCGATTGAAGCAAGCTGCCTTACGACGTTTTTATTTATATTCATTAAAAAACATAAATAATTATGAATGCTTTTTTTAAAGAACTCTTTGAATACAATCACTGCTCTAACCAAAAATTAATTGATGTTTTACTAGAGCGTGAAAACAAAGTGACCGATAAGTTCATTAAACTTCAAAGCCATATAATTAACGCACATCAGGTATGGAATAGCAGACTTATTAAATATGAACCATTTGGTGTTTGGGAGATTCATCCCCTTTCAGAGTTGAAAAAATTGGATACAGCAAACCATTTAAAAACCTTAGAGGTTTTAAATAAAATGGAGCTTCCACAAATTATTGAATATAAAAACATCAAAGGGCAACCATTTTCAAATTCAGTCAGGGATATTCTTTTTCATATGATAAATCATTCAACCTATCATCGAGGGCAAATTGCAAGTGACTGTAAACAAAACAGAATAGAGCCAATAGTTACGGATTACATAGCTTACAAGCGATAAGTCTATGCAGCGTTTTGCTGCGTTAATATTGGGGAACCTTATTATTTAAAAGATTGGTATAAATTATTCGAATTTTTTATGGTTTGAATATCATCCAAAAAGCCCCAATGGTTATAATCAAATCCTGATTTGAGTATGGTCAAGAAATGGGCAAACGATGAGAGAATCATTTCGACTCTTCGAAAATGATAGTACACTTTACGAATTAAATGTTGATGTTCTGTGGTTCAATTGCATTCAGAGCCGCACTCCGATCACAAGAATGTCATCCACCTGCTCTATCCCTGCTTTCCACTCCTCAATAAAATTGTCCAGCTGCTTTTCTTGTTCTTGCATGGTCTCATCCTGCATAGCGAGTAGAATTTCCTTGAATTTTCTTGTTGTCAGCTTTTTGTCAGTTCGACCGTTGAATGTATCTGCATAGCCGTCAGTTGACAGATAAAAAGTGTCCCCTTGTTTTAGGGTTATTTCGAAACTATCGAAATGCTGTTTGTCCTCTGTTAATCCCCCAATTGCTTTTTTTGTTGCTTTAATTTCTTCAATCAATGTTTGTCCTTTACGAATAATCCAAATGGGCCTGTTGGCACCGGCATATTTTACTATACGATTTACAGTATCAATGGAACAGAGCGCAATATCCATGCCGTCTCTTGTAGATTCATCACTATCTGACTGACGCAAGGATGTTTTGATTCCGGTATTCAACAGGGACAAAATTTCAGACGGATCTGAGCTTTCAGAAACGGCACCTTCTAGTTTATCTGAACCAATCATACTCATAAATGCACCAGGAACACCGTGACCGGTGCAATCTGCTGCAGCGATATAAACGAATTCTTCTTTTTTATGAAAATAATAAAAATCACCGCTCACTATGTCTTTTGGTTTAAACAACACAAAACAGTCTGGAAGCGAAGCGTATATTTCCTTTTTCTCAGGAAGTTTGGCCTGCTGAATTCTTTTTGCATAGGTAATACTATCGGTGATGTCTTTATTCTTTGATTCAATTTCCTTTCCCTTAATTTCAATAATTGATTTTTGTTTCCGTGTTATTCGAAGTGACCGAAAAATAAATCCCGAAAAAATAATAACTAACAAAAACCCACTTAGTACCGACAAAAGAATGATCTTGGATTTTTGTTTTTCCTCTTCCGACACAGCCGCCATAGTAGCTTCCTTTTTATCAGAATCATATTTGGCGTCTTTGAGAGCTATTTCCTTGATCTTATTTTCACTATTAATGCTATCTCTCAACGTCAAATGTTTATCAAACACGATAAGCGCTTCCTTGTATCTCCCTTGTTGTTCAAGCAAACCTCTTTGTCCAATAAGAATTTCGCTTTGCAAAGGCAAGTCTCCCGCTTTGCTGGCCAATAAAAATGCCTGATCATACTGTTTTTCAGCTTCTTTTAGCTTCCCAGTTGAGGAGGAGATTTCACCCATTCCGGATAATGAACTGGCGACTCCATCTAGATCATTAATTCTTTCTCCATAATTTTTCCCTTTATCCAAATATTCCAATGCTTTTGAATAATTGGATAAATCTTTATACATAAAACCAATATTATTCAAGCAGGTCATGATTTCCAAAGTATCCGCTCGCTGCTCTTGTATATTTAAACTACTTTTATAATACTCTAACGCTTTCGTATAGTTGGACTGGAACTTAAAAATGTTACCAATATTCATCAGACAGATTCCGATACCTCTCTTATCTCCCACCTGATTAAATATATTTAAAGCTTTCTGCATATATTCCATTGCTTTGACAAAATCCGAAATGTCAATGTAAATATTGCCAACATTTAATAACGCTGCTGCGAGTCCTTGTTTATCTCCAATTTTTTCGGCGTTTTTTCTACTCATTTCATAGTACTCCATCGCTTGAGGGTTGTTGGATAAGTTCCTGTAAGCAGATCCAATATTCCTCAAGGTGATGATTTCAGCTTTTCGATAAAATACTTTTTCCTTCTCAATGCTTGTGCCTGCAAGTTTTATTTGTATTTGTGCTAATAATGCTTTTCCGCATAGTACATCCCCTGATGCATGGCAAGAATCTAGTTGAGCCCGGATAACTATCGTATCATTGCTCACTTTTTGAGAAAAAGAATTGAAAGGCTGGAGAACTAGCTGAGCAATAAATGCAATGACAAAAGCAAAATGGAAGGAAGCGAAAAAGCTCTTCATTTATTTCTAAGTAACTTTTACAACTACTATTTCAAAGGAGAATGAGAATGATTAATCAGCAGCAACAATCTTCTTCACTACTATTCCTTTTTCGGTTTTAAGGTGGGCAAAATAAATGCCATTACTTAAAGTATAATGCGCTAAGAATAAATTTCCATTCACGACTTCCTGGTAAATTTTTTCTCCGAGTACATTATACAGTTCGAAACTTCGGATCTTTAATCCAAAACTTTGAATGGTGAACTGGCCGTTATTCGGGTTAGGGTAAATGCCTATCAGATTATCCAACAGGGTTTCCTTTACAACCATAGGGCCACCTGCCATTTTATAGGAGTTGGATTTTGTGCCATTAACCTTAGCAGTCAGTGCCATTGGATTGATTCTGGTTGTGGGTGAACAACCACCAGCTGGGGTTTTTACTTCTATATAGTAACTCAGATTCGTAAACGAAGGAGGAATGTCCGTATAAGTGTTGTACGATATTGTTGGGTCACCTGCTATCGAAGCAATAGAATCCCATCCTGTAGATGGTGTGTACCGCCAAATGGTGTACGTTGTATAATTAAACCCTCCATACTGATCCCAAACCAGATTCACATCATTGCTTGCACCCAGGGTAACGGAAAGGTGAATTGTTTTATGGGAAATGCTTAGTGGAGATTCTTTACCACAGGAATCCACTTCCGATATCTCATACCTATACCCACGGCTTTGAGGAACTGCGATGGGGTCCACCCAGAGGGTTAAACTGTCGTATGGTTGTGAAGCGGCTAAGCGGTATATTCCGGAAGCTGTCGTCTCTCTGTAAATATTGTAGGAAGCTATTTTACTTTCACCTGATCTGCTCCAGTATACCTGGTTCTGCTGGCTTGAATCAACCGTAACTTCACACAAGGTCACTCCCTGTGGCAGGGTATCCTGTATTTGTGCACTGGTGATTCCTTTACAGCCTGAAGCATCGCTAACGGTCAGATTATAATATCCAGCAGGAGCAGTCAAGGATGATGCGGTTGAGCCATTAGACCAGGAATAGGTATATGCCGGAGCACCACTCGCAACTGATATGGAAACGGTCCCTTGGGCTCCGGTAAAACAATCTGCATGATTGATATTGATAACCGTTACAACAGGGCCACCCGTGTTTTCCACGGCAGCGCTTATACTGTCTTTGCACCCTGCAGCATCCGTGACCACTACTGAATAGCTTCCTGCGCCAAGGTTTGTGGCGTTATAACTTGTTTGCCCGGAGGGTGTCCATAAATACGTATAGGTTCCTGTTCCGCCAGATAGCGTCAATGTCGCACTCCCGTCAGAAGCGGCGCAGGAGGCTGTTGCGGTACTTATGGAAAGACTGAATAAAGGAGGTTCGGTGATCGTAACAACCCGGGTAACTTTACACCCATTTGCGTCGGTAACCTCTATCTGGTAAGGGCCAGCGGTCAGATTGCTGATGTTTTGGGTTATGGAACCATTATCCCAATAATAGGTATATGGACCCACTCCACCGCTTACGGTAATAGTGATGGAGGCATTTTTTCCACCTGGGCAGGTTACATTGGTTATTGCATTTAAAGTTATAGTAGGCGCTCCTGCATCTATGACGTTAGCAGTAGCGGTTGTTTTGCAACCCTCTTTATCGATAACAGTGACCATATACAATCCGCTGGAAAGGCTATCTGCAGAAGATGTATTGCTTCCGTTAGTCCAGAAATAAGTATAAGGAGGAGTTCCGTTGGAGACAACAGCACCTGCAGTGCCTGTAGACGCTCCACAAGTTGAACTTACGGTGGAGGTAGTCACATTAAGTCCGCAGGTGGAGAGCTTTACCGTAAATCCACAGTTGGTTCCCGGACTGGCATCTGTCAGTGTATTCGTACCAAAAGTAAGCGTATCGCTGCTAAAGCTACCGGTCAGATATATGTTTCCATTATCAATGGCAATTGCATTCGCCGCAGCATTTCTTTCCTTTTCAAAACCGTATGCCCAAAGTATATGACCCGCTTCATCATATTTTACTAAAAAGCCATCGGCATTCGAATGGTTATTTACATTCGTACTGTATACTGTAAAATTGCCAATAGCAATACTATCTGAAGTATAAAAAGAGGTTGCGTATACCTGATTATTCGCATCAACGGCAACTCCGGTTCCATACTCATAGGTCGCCCCGCTACCTCCTCCACTTTCACTTTGTGCCCATAAAGGGTTACCGGCTGTATCGTATTTAGCAATAAAATATGCATACCCACCACCAATATTGGAAAGTGAGGTTGAACCAAAAGATGCAGAAGCAGCGCCAAAATAGCCTACATCATAGACATTACCTGCAGTATCAACGGTTATCGCATTAGGCGTTACGTTTCCAGTTCCACCTGATCCGCCAAAATTTTTCGCCCATTTTACATTGCCAGCTTTATCATACTTTACAGTAAATGCATCATAATTCCCAATCTGATTTAAGGTATCGCTGCCAAAAATTTGCTTGGAGCCCAAATTATACCCGTTGATATAGACATTGTCATTCTTATCGGTAACAATTCCCTGGCATTCTCCATTTCCATTTCCCGCTGCATCGGCCGTTTTTGCCCACAGCACCTTTCCATTTGGGGTATATTTAGCAATATAGAAATTATTCCCTCCTCCCGCTGTGCTGTTCAAGGTGATCGTATCAAAAACAAAAGTGCTGGTTGAAAAGCATCCTGACAGATAGGCATTCCCCATATGATCCACAGCAACCCTTGCATCACCAGAATTTACAGCTCCCCCAGTCGGGCTTTTAACCCAAATGACACTGCCATTGGGGTCGTACTTAACTAAGTAAAAAGAAATGGTACCCGTAAGCGTTAAAGTTGTAGAGCCAAATGTGATGGAAGAACTTTGAAACGACCCTCCGACATATACATTCCCTGCGGCATCAACAGCAATTCCAAATCCATCGTCGCTGTTGTTTCCTCCTGCACTTCTTGCCCAAAGCACATTGCCATCCGGATCGTATTTGGCAACAAACATATCATAACTTCCAGCATTCGTAAGCGTAAAACTTCCCAAAGTAACACTGGCCCCATTAAAGTAGCCTGTGATATAGGAATTGCCGGCCTGATCGGCACATATGCTGAATATATTCACAAAACTCCCCCCTGCACTTTTTGCCCAAACCCAACTGGGAGCCTGTGAAAATAAAAGTGAATGATTAAGGGCTAAAAATGTAACGAGAAGTAAAAGTTTTTTCATGTAAATGTCAATTTCATAGGCGAGGTTCCGGATTTACGGATATGCAGTAAAAATCGGGGGTTACTCAGAGGCTAATGTAGGCAATAAACTCAAGACTCAAAAGTACTATTTCCTCAAGTTTTCAGGATCTACCAGGCTTTATTGGGTACGCTAATCCGTATAGATGAGGAGGAGTTATTGGACGAGAAGAGGGATTATAAGGAGTCGTATTCGGATTATCACGCCTTCGGCGTGATGAGTGATGCAGGTTTTAGCAATTGTTAAACAAATTGTCGATGACTTTCAAATGAAAGGTATGAAATTGGGTTGAAATTGCTTCGATCCCCACTTGATCCGGATTTCATTTTAATTTAAGCTTTTACACTCAGAGGGATCTATCATAAGATAGATAAAAGACTATCTTTATTCAACCTCCTTTATAGTCCACTTTGGCCTGACTACGTACCACTTTATGAAAAAAGGCATTGCTTTTGTTTTGTTTTTGTTTCTTGTTTTGCATATAAGTGCACAAACGCCGAACTGGATTTGGGGAAAGAATTCAGGTACGACCAATTTGCATGAAAACGCTACCGGATCTGGTATAGCAACCGATGTTTCAGGAAATGTGTTTGTAACCGGTTTTTTTGATTCCACATCAATTACATTCGGTGCATTTACCCTCAATAGTATAGGACCCAATGATATTTTTCTGGCAAAATATGATGCATCTGGGAATCTCCTCTGGGCCAAAAGCGCAGGAGGAACAGGAGATGACGTAGCTTATGGGGTGACTACCGACCCGGCAGGAAACAGTTATATAACAGGGTATTTTAAATCTCCAACCATCACTTTCGGAACAACCACCCTGGTGAATTCAGGAGGGGCTATTCCGGGAGATGTTTTTCTGGCCAAATATGATCCTTCTGGGAATGTGCTCTGGGCGAAAAATGCAATAGGAATTGGTGATGATACAGGATATGGAGTTGCTACAGATGCTACTGGAAATGTGTTTGTAACCGGTTTTTTCGCTTCACCTACCATAACATTTGGGACCACCAGCCTCACCAATGTTTCCCCAGGAAGTGCGGATGCTTTCCTTGCTAAATATGATACGAACGGAAACCTGCTTTGGGCAAAAAGCGCAGGTGGCACAAACGGAGATATCGGTCATGGTGTTGCCACCGATGCAGCAGGAAATGTGTTTATAACTGGTTATTTTGAAATCCCTTCCATTACCTTCGGAACTATTACCCTGACGAACACAGGCCTACTGAATGCCGGCGATGTTTTTATTGTTAAATACGATGCTTCCGGAAACGTGCTCTGGGCAAAAAGTGCCGGTGGCCCACAGGGTGATCAGGGCGCAGGTGTGGCAGCTGATGCATCGGGCAATGTTTTTGTAACAGGCTGGTTTGAGTCCCTGAATATCACTTTTGGCACAACTAACCTTCCCAATGCGGCAGCCTGGGATGTATCATTTTTTCTTGCAAAATATGATGCTTCCGGAAACGCTTTGTGGGCCAAAGGTGTGAGCGGCGCCACGAATGACGATGGATGGAGCGTAGCAACTGATGGTTCGGGAAATGCCTTTGTTACCGGAGGTTTCAATTGCCCCTCCATTACACTGGGAACAACAACCCTTGCGATGCCACCCGGGGGAAACAACCCTCTGTTTATTGCCAAATATGATCCGTCAGGTACTGTGCTCTGTGCTTCTGCATTGACAAGTGGAGGATCTTATAAAAACGCTGTTGCCACCGACGCGTTTGGCAATGCCTATACAACCGGCGGCTCTTTCGTCAATCCTCTGGTTGTCGGAACCACAACACTTCCGCTTACTGGGATGGAAGATGTTTTTGTGGCTAAATATAGTTGCTGTGCTAACGAGACACCGGTTATTGTCGGGCTGAATAAAATCTGCCGGGGCGATTCCGTTATCCTGCATGCTTCTGGCAGTAACATATATTCATGGAGTAACGGAGCAACCGGTTCAACAGTCAATTTGGTTCCTTCCGTTACCACAACTTATACCTTGGCCGCAAGAGACTCTTTGGGTTGTAAAAAAGACACCTCGTTTACTGTTACGGTAAATCCAAAACCTGGTGCAGGAATCAGCGGAAACATATCTGTTTTTCAGGGTGAAAACACCACCTTGTCAGCGAGCGGTGGTGGCACCTATTCTTGGAGCAACGGGGCTGGCACGCAGTCCATTACGGTGAGCCAGGCTACAACAACCAGGTATTGTGTTACGGTCACAGATTCAAATAATTGTAAAAACAATGCTTGCGTAACTGTTCTTGTCGAATCACCATGTGATACTGCTGGTCAATTCTTTTTCCCGAATACATTTTCACCCAATGGAGACGGGGCAAATGATGTTTTGAAAATATATTACAATGAAAAGGGTTGCATTGCCACCTTGCATTTAATGATTTACGACCGTTGGGGAGAACTGGTTTTTGAAACATTCGATAAAAACTTTGCCTGGGATGGTGTTTACCAAGGCACACGGATGAACACTGCGGTATTAGTTTACAGCTTATCGGTTACATTTACTGATGGCAAAACAACAACCTCCAAAGGAAATATTAATTTGTTGAGATAGGTGGACACATAGTGCTTAAAAATACCTGATCCTGTTGCTACCTATTTTGGACTCGGACTAGGGATCCGATGGCGAGGAAATGCAGCGTTGCCTGTGCGGATGTCTATCCGTCCCTTTCGCCCCGTTTCATTTTGGCAGAAATCAATGCAGAAAGTGGGGCGGGGTAGCAGTTCACCATCTGCCTCAATCCGCATCATCGAGGGCTTTCAAAAATCAGTTTTTCATTTACTTAGAAGTAATTTCCATTGCTCTGATTCTGCCACCTGCTTAATTGTCCTGTTTCTTACTTCCAACAGGTTCTTCATGTATGAAAAGAGAAATAACCTGCTGACTATTTTACCAAGATTCCCAAGTGGAGCTTCAAAATCAAAGTGATCCTTCATAATCGTATTGCCGTCCTTTTGTTCGAAAACATGTCGGTGATCAATTTTTTTGAAAGCACCTTTCTGCATTTTGCTTTCAAAGTAATTCGGGTAATCATAGGCGGTTATTCTGGATGTCAGATTCTGGTATATTCCAAAATGACGGGCTCGCCATGTGACTTCCTGATCAGGGCCGATTAAGCCTTTTGTCACTCCTGCTATAGCTTTTTCATTCGTTTGGGAAGTGGAGAGCAAATGAAGATCTATGCTTCGGGAAAGGTCAAAGCACCTCTCTATGGGTGCATTTATTTCTGTTATAAGGTGAATAATAGGCATGGCTTAAGAATTAACAATTTCAGTAATGGCCGCATCGACTTCCGGGTATTTGAACTGAAAGCCGGACTTCAAAAGTTTTGTTGGTACAACGCGTCTGCTTTTTAAAATGAGTTCCGTTTCTGTCTTAATTATCACGGCTCCAATTTCTAACATCCATTCTTTGGCGGGCAATCCGAATGGTATTTTGCATGCTTTCCGTAGTTTTTGCATAAAATCTGCATTGGGTATAGGATTGGGCGCTGAACAGTTGTATGTCCCTGACATTTCCTTATGATCCATTATCCACTTCACAATATTCACAAAATCAGATTCGTGTATCCAGCTCATATATTGATTGCCTTTCCCCTGGGTTCCTCCCAATCCCAACCTGACCAGTTTCATCAATACCGGCATTACCCCGGCGCTTTTTCCAAGTACCATTGATATACGGAGAATCACCTTTCTTGTTTTTGGTGTTTCCACTTCATTAAAGGTAGCTTCCCACTGTTTGCAAACATCCACTGAAAAACCTTCGCCGATCTCTCCCGTTTCTTCATCCATTGGACGGTCTATGGCATGACGGTAGATGGTGGCTGAACCGGCGTTGATCCATAATTTAGGCGGATTGGAGCAGGCTTGAATGGATTTGCCGATAATCGATGTGGAATTGGTTCTTGATTCTATAATTTCCTTTTTGTTCTCTTCATTGTATCGGCAATCAACAGTGCGACCGGTTAAATTGATAACGGCCTCCGCATTTTCAAGTTCTTTAGCCCAAGCCCCGGTAGTTTTCCCGTCCCATTGAACATACCTTACTCTTGCTGAGTTTTCTTTAGGATTACGACAAAGAATCACAAAGTCATAGTTAGGAAACCTATCCATAATGGCCCGGCCTAAAAATCCGGTACCTGCTGCGATGACCATCTTATTCGTTTCCATTGGAAGTAGTTTTTATTTACCTGCCTCAACTTTAGAACTTGAAACAGACAATGCCTTGATGCGGTTTGATGCGCTTCGTTGTGATAAGACCAAGATTAAATTAAGGAATAGCATTATCCCCAAGAAAACAACAAATCCTCCTATTTTCATGCTTAATGTTTCAATTACTTCCTGAATGGTGGAAATGTAATGCTGATGACCATTTTCTCCGTTTACTCCGGCTTCCCATTTAGGAGCTATCTCTAACCTTAAGAAGGCAAAACCAAGCCCTATCAGGTAGAATCCGACCTGGATGAGTTTGTTCAGTGAAAATGCTTGTTCATCTTGTCCGTGGAAAATATCCTGGTAGAAAACTTTGGCGTTGCTTAATAGTTTATTGGCAACCCATATGGTTAGCGCTATTGCCACTGGCAGGTAGATGCTGTAAGATACGATGGTGTAGTTCATGGCTTTGGGTTTTAATGGTTAACTCTATTTGTTTTTCGATACTTTCTTTCTGTAATAAGTAAGACGCTGATGTTAAACAGATGTAACAGTCCCAGGATTAGAACGATCATTCCTATTTTAACACTCAGGATTTCAACAAGTTCCCTTACAAGTGTTATTTTTTCCCATATTTTAAGAGCGACTATGCTATACCCTATGTTTACAAGATAATAACCAGCCAGTAGGAGGTTGTTAACTGAATCAGCAAGAGATGCATTCCCATGAAAGACATTGAGCAGAAAAGGCCTTCCGTTTTTGTGAAGGATCCCACCGACTATAACCACCACGTAAATGATCACTATCAAGTAAATTCCATATGCTATAATATTGTAGTTCATATCGTTATTTCTAAACTTTCAATAAGTATTGAACGATAAATACAAAAAAAACTATTTCAATAGTTTTAAAAATGAACCAACGAACCAATTTTCATCCGCTTTCATCAATGTTTCAATGGTTTTGTCAGCTTTTGAAACAACACCTTGAATATTTGTTATGGAATCAGTAAACGCTTTTATTTTCTTATCTTTTTTATCTCCTTCCACCTTCCCCACCTCAGCGAGAACCTTTAACACGGGCTCCAGTTCCCTTTTTCTTCTCTCTTTCATAACCTGGGTCGCTACTTTCCAGATATCCTTCTCTGCGGAGAAAAACTCCTTACGTTCGCCTGATTTGAATTCCTTACTTACCAATCCCCAATCAATTAATGCCCGGATATTTAAGTTTGCATTCCCCCTTGATATTTCCAGCTCCTCCATAATATCTTCTGCGCTTAACGAATCCGGGGCAATTAATAAGAGGGCATGAACCTGAGCCATTGTCCTGTTAATCCCCCAACTAGAGCCTAATGTGCCCCATGCTTGTATGAATTTTTCTTTTGCTTCTGTGAGTTTCATGGTACAAATATATGAATGTTTCTGAACTTTCAATAATAAATGAAAGTTTATTTTGCGCATCGATAGACACTATTTATTTTACCTCCGATAACAACCGATTATTTCGTTTTATCAGTTTTGCGAAATGGAGAGAAGTATTCGACATTTAAAGGACCCGTTCGTACTAAAAGAGCGAAAAAGTGTCCCCAGACGTGTCCCCTAGAAGCAAAACAACCACCTAAGTATTTGGCTCTTAGGTGGTCGTAATTTAAATTAGAGGTCCCGTGCGGATTCGAACCCTATGTGTTAATGCGCTGAATATTAAAGCGTTGTAGAGAGCAAAATTTACTCACTGAAACGTGGATGAAACAATCAAACCAGGTACCATTAAGTGACACAAGGATTTTCAGTCCACAGATTGCCCCTCAAAGCCCCTGAAATCAAGGCAAAGAACCGCAAAATGGAGCAAAATTCGGCAAATACCACATATCAATTCCCCATATCAATTTGACCGAGTTTTCCTTGCGGTTTGCTGGTTAGATTTGTTTTTACGAAAGTGGTCACAGACTCAGTTTCACTCCTGTGTTCATTACAAATCCATCCAAAGGGGCATAAATTTCTTTGAAGGTCGGATTTGCTACCGTTCCGGTATAAATATCCCCAAACTGGGTTTGCCTAACGTTGAGTAGGTTTTCGAAGTTTACGTAAACAGAAATGTGCTTCCACATTTTTTGCACCATAAAGCCACACAGCCAATAATTCCTGCCAGTTGTGCCATCAGATAATTTCTGGGTACCATAATAGTAGCTTTCGAGCCCAATCTTCCATTTATCTTCAATCTCATACATCAGGTCAAGGTTAACCCTGTGCTTAGCAGTTAGAGGGTAATCAGAGGTTGTTCCATTAAAATGGTTTTGTGCATCCGTCAGCATGTATGCTGCGAAGAGATGGTAACGTTTATAACCCAATTTTGTCATCAACTCAGCCCCCTTAGTATCAGTCACACCGTTTGCATTGATGAACTGATAACTATTGATTCCAGCAGGGATCAGAATGAGCGGGCTTTCTAGCCGAGTATAAAAGAAAAGAGAATTAATGCTTAGGGAAACAGCATCATCAACTATTCCTGTCCTGAAATTCAGATCCATATTTCCGCCCTCTGATGTTTCAGCCTTTACATCATTCACTGGTAATACATTCCTGAATTGAAGCTCTTCCGCTGTCTCAGTAAACATAGATGGGGCTTTATAACCCATCCCTCCTCCGATGCGGGACGTAAGTTTAGGGCTGATCTTGAACAAGAATGCAATCCTGGGTAGAGTATAGTATCCATAGTTGATTACATAATCTTCCCTTAGACCGGCCTCTCCTTGTAGCCATGAAGTTGCATTCCAGGTTCCCTGCGCAAAGACCCCAAAAGTATTCAAGGAATAGCTTCGTTTGAGAATCGCACTATCCTTCAGTTCCCTGAATTGATCGGTATAAGCATTTAGGCCGGTTATCCATTCCAGTTTCTCTCCCCGTTTCGAATAAGTAAGTTCTGTGTAGGATGAAAGCTGATTTCCGCTGAAATAATATGCCGGAACTTCAATGCTTCTGTCGAAGTAATTCATGCTGTTTTTAAATACCAGACGCGAATTGTTTCTGAAAGTATGATCGAAAGTAAGTTGGGTTGAAAAGCGATTTGAAATATTTCTGTTAAAATAGCTGTGAATGCTATCTCCCTGACCATGAATAAAACGCATATCTCCCCCAATGCGGTTTTCAACACTGGCATTTACTCCGAAATTCAGGATTGTGCTGGAATCAAGGTAAACATATAAACGCGGGTTGACCGTATATCGTTCAAATTTTGGGATTGCACTAAAACCTATCCCTGAAGGATCATATGCCTCATTTGAATTCCTCGACCCGAACAAGGTAAGACCGATCTTACGAAACTTCTTGCTATAATACCCGCTCACATCCAGACCTAAGGCAGAGGTTCCATTTACCTGAAATGTCAGTTCTCGCTTATCCGTTGGAGTTTTAGAGATCAGGTTGATGAGTCCGGCAATCGCCCCGCCCCCGTATAGTGTTGAAGAAGATCCTTTGATAATTTCAACCTGTTTCAGATCAGGCGGGGGAATCTGCATTATGCCCAGCCCACCTGAAAATCCTGAATATAGTGGAAAACCGTCCTTTAAAATCTGTGTATAACGGCCATCTAACCCTTGAATCCGTACACTCGAACTGGCTGATGTGGCCGAAGTTTGTTGCACCTGGATACCTGAAGTTTCATTAAGCAGCATTCTGACATCTCCGGGGGTCATAGCCGATTTCTCATCCACTTCATCTGCGCTGATAAATTCCAACCGGGTTGGCAAGTCTTGAATTGACCGGGTACTGCGAGTCGTAGAAATCACCACTTCCTCGATACCTTTCGCTTTCGCAGCAAGAAAAATTTCAATTGGCCCCTCAGTAGGAAGTGGAAAGTCGAATGTGTCCTTCCTGTCTTCAAAACCGGTATAGTGAAAAGCAACAACCTGTTTTCCACTAGGCACATTCTTAAGCTCTATAAACCCTTTATTATTCGTCGTTCCACCATTCAATGTGCCCTGAATAATGACCACAACGCCCGGAAGGGGGTCCTTATCCTCTTTGTCCTTCACAATCGCCTTGAATGTATTCTGGCTGAGTAAGGAAATACTATTTAATGTTGCAGCAAGCAACACGATAAAATTCGTTTTCATTGTTGATTATCAGTTAATGTTAATAAAGATTACCCGTGGCACTTCGTACCACCTAACATTAACCGATTTTTGGCGGCTGCCAAATCGAACATAGGAATTCTGAAGAAAAAGAAGGGGTGTAAATGGAAGCTGGTTTGAAAATTGGAATCAACGGTGGCATTATTGAAAAAGAAAGCACAGGGATATTAAATCCTGAACACGTTCCACAAGCAAAAAAAGGAGAGCAATCCCCGCCGCAATCATTATCTTGTTGATTACTATCAGAATGTTCCGTTTGAACATCTCCACAAATTCGCTCAAAATTACTCTCACAGCAAGCACAGCAAGGCTTTACCGAGAGAATGCAAACATAAAAGACAAGAATAAAATAAAGCCATCTCATTACGACGAAGATAGTGTTTTTCTTCATCGTGATTTATTCATTTTTCCACTCTCTGGTAAGTATATTCATGACTTCCTCTGAAAACTACAAAACAGAAAATTTTGCACAGTATTGAATGGAGTTGTATGATCTTCGGTTATACATTTAATCCGCTTAAACTTTTCTTCAAAGCGTACAGACATGGATGATTCCGTGTACTGCTTTATCTCAAGGCCACTGCATTTCGTTGGTCCTGATTCCGAAAAGGTGCCCAGAATCAGGTAGCCCCCTTTGTTAATGGCATTTTCTGCAATCGTTACATATTTGTTTACCGCTTCTTCCGAAGTCAGAAAGTGAAATGCAGCCCGGTCATGCCAGAAGTCAAATTTTACTTCTGGTTTGAATTCGGTAATGTCGCTTACGATCCAACTCACCTTACTTGCCATCTCTCCCAAACGCTTCTTTGCTCGTTCAATGGCATTAGCAGAAATATCCAGTACATAAATATTCCGGAAACCTTTATCAAGTAGTGCATCCACGAAGTGACTGTCACCACCTCCAACATCTATAATGTTGGCATCCAACGACAGATTGAATAGTTCCAGAAATTCAACCGATGTTTTGGGATAGGTTTGAAACCAGCTTACCTCCGTTTCAGCTTTTGTAGCAAATACCTTTTCCCAATGCTCCTTTCTATTTTCCATTTGTATTTCGTAAAAATATTATCGTGACTGAACAAAGATAGGGATTTCAATATGTCAAACTGGCCAGAAGAGGAAGACATACTGAATGCGGTGCAAAGCGGCAAACTGAGTTTTTCATTTTTTGGCGGTTATGATAGCTGCCGATATCATCTAATTCTATAACGGAGTCCCCCGTAAACCATTCTTCCCAGAACCGGCCCCCAGACAATCGAGGCATCAAAATAAGGGCTGAAAGAATGCTGACTATCAATTATCAGATTATTCTGTCTGAAATCTGTCAGATTTTCGACACCGATATAAAGGTCAAGCATTTTTATGGATTTGGTTATCTGCGCATTCATCACTGCATAGGAAGGTGAATAATCCGGCAAGCGGTATTCTTCCGGGTTGGAAGCGGTTGATGGCAGCCTCTTCCTTCCATACCATTGCAAGGTGCAATCAATCTTCCATTTGTTTTTTGTTTCGTATGACAGGTTGGCAAGAGCCCGGTTTTGGGCAATAAGTGGCCGCTCGAGTAATTGATCGTGGTAGGTGGCCTGAACATTAAACCAACGGTAGGCAAGTCTTAAATCCAACCCTTTGAATACTTCCTGATTGAACTCCGCCTGAAAGCTGTTGGAAAAGGAGGGCCCTTTCAAATTAGAAATAGTAATCTGCTGTGGGTTCTTGTCAAGATCCAATACAACCTGATTCTCAAAATCTGTCCTGTAGAAATCGACATTCAGGCTCCCGGCTCTTTCCCCGATCCTGAAATTTTGCTGAAGACTGGCACCTTCATTCCACGCCACTTCCGGGTCCAGTCCATAGCCCGGTTTTGAGTTGGAAGGAATGATAATATATTGTCTGGAACTTGCAAAAAGGGAAATGTTTTCCGCAAAAATGTTCGCCGTGCGCTCCCCTCGTCCTGCTGCCAGCCGCAGTATAGTATTTTTAGCAACCGTATATCTCAGATGCAAGCGGGGAGTAAGAATATTACCATACAAATTGTTATAGTCCTCCCGCAAGCCAATAACAAAAGAAAATTGATCATTCGGCGTGAATGTGTATTCACCAAAGGCTCCTGGAACGATCTCGGTTCGCTTAAACAAAGCCAGATTGAATGTTTCATTATAGCCGTCGTACAGGAAACTTGTTCCAACCCGGAACTTATGGTTTGTGTTATTTATGATGCTCTGGTAAATGAGGTTTGCATAGAGATTGTGCTGGGTTCCATCGTATGTATTTAGCCCAAAATACGAATGCTGTTCGTGATCTAAAGCAGAGACCATAAAGCCAATGCTTTTATACTTTTCTCCAGGGAACACGTAGCCGATCTTACCAAAACCTTCTAGCCGTTTTGTATTGATACCTACTCCATACCCGTTCAGAGTATCCCTGTTTTTATTTGGATCAAAACTTAGCTGCCCCCCAATCCGCTCGTCCACCAAAGCCTTTACGCCGAATTGAATCATAAGACCTTTATTGTTACCGTATTTCCACCGGTTTATCCCGTTGAACTGCTGTCCAATCGGAATATCCATAAAGCCATCATGGTTTTCATCCGATTTGATTTTCAAGAAATCCGTGTGCATTAAAAGTTCGGAAGACCATTTGGAGGAAATTTTCTGGCTAAGATTTAAATTAAACTCCGTTCTACCCATCTCATTGAGGTAAGTATTAAAAAAAAGTCTGTCACTGTTTTCAGGTTTCTTCAGCTCAACATTTATCTGTCCCGCAATGGATTCATATCCATTGCCAACAGAGCCAATGCCTTTTGTCACCTGAATAGATTCTATCCATGAACCCGGAATATAGGACAAACCGTAACTGGAAGCTATGCCTCTAGTTCCGGGAAGGTTTTCAGTAATAAGCTGAGTGTAAATTCCGGAAAGCCCCAGCACCTGAATCTGCTTCGCCCCGGTAATTGCATCCGAATAACTCACGTCTACAGATGGATTCGTTTCAAAACTTTCGCTCAGATTGCAACAGGCAGCCTTTAGTAACTCTTTAGATGTGATGATTTGCGTGCTGATCGGGTTCATTGTGGACATGAACATGGATGCTTGCCGCGCAGTGACCACCACTTCTTTCAAGGATTTTGTGGCATTATCCTTTAAAATAACAGTGATCTGTCCCGCATCTTTTGTCAGAATGGTATCTGCTTTATATCCGGGATAGCGGACGATCAATTTTTCAGTGGACAAATCAAACGGAACGCTAAAAACACCGTTCGTATCGGTTACTGTTCCTGTCGTCGTGTTCATCCAGAAAACTGCGGCTCCTGTTACCGGGAGAAGTGCACCCTTGTTTGTTTCTTCTACAACGACTCCGGTTAAGCTGTGAAATTGAGGATGAGAGGACGGACGAACCGAAATTCTTGCTGTGGTGTCCTGCTTTTCTATTTGAGCTTTTCTGGGACGTTCATACAGACAGCAACTGGGAAGTTTATTGTAAACTTCATCCTTTGCTTTTTCTTTGTCGGTGTCGTGCCCTTTGGCTGCTATAAGTTGGTGGAGCTTTCCTTCACTCACCCTTGAAGAGTCGAATGTGACCGATAGCATTTTTGTTTCAATGCTCCATGTCGCAGACTTCACTCCCTTTACATGAACAGCATGTTCTATACGGTCTTTACACTGCTGGCAGTTGCCGTACACTTTGAAAGAGTCGGTTACAAATTTTGTTTGGCAATACCCTTGCGGAATCAGTACGAAGAATAAAATACTAAGAGTGGCAATCTGTACGATAGTTTTCATCTGAGTTTTTTTGAGATGATTTGGGAAATGCTTCTAAGCGTAATTAACGCTCATCGGCAGAACAGTTCAGAATAGGCTGTCCTTTCTCAATCAAATCAAACTCTGAAAACGCAGTATTGAATATAGGCTGGTGGACTACTATCTATGGGTGGGGAATGAACGCCTAAAATTCTTGCATGATCTTTTAAAGGGGAAGCATACTCTGTAAATGGCAGAGTAAAGGTGATCGATATACTGACACTTGATTGTTTCGCAATGGTTGAATAAAGATGTGCGTCATAAACTTTAAAGTACTGGTGCTTATTCTTACAGCAATCGCTCTTTACATTCTCCTTCTTGCAGGAGCCATTTTTTTCATCCTTAAATGTAAAACTGACCGATTTAAGTTTGCCACAGCAATAGAATTCATTTATGCTTATTCCAGTTGTGGAACAGGTATAAATGAAAACCATTATTAATAGGGCAATTCTTTTCATTGACTTCGCTTGTGTATACAAAGATACGGATTTCAATGTGTCAAGGAATATTTTGGAGGCATTCATTTCTTAGAGGAACTCTGGAAGATGTCTATCTCCCCTCCCTGATTAAAACGACCGAACTGAATGGCTTCCCCACCTCCAACAAGATTAAGGAACCTGTACACCGAAACGCAAGTTTATACTTTGCTTTTCCACATCACATTTTTTACTTTTGGAGGTAATGGAACCGAGATTGATGTCTTCGAGCAAGGAACTAGTAGTCCTGGCATAGTAGCTGAAACGATTCACAGGCAGGTAAACGCAGTTGAAATTGGACAAAGGCAAGCCAAAATCCAAACAAATATGAATCTGTCATCTGGATTCCATGTGTACCGGACGGATTGGGACCCTTGGCATATTGTGTTCTACATCGATAATATTCAGGTATGGGAAATCTGGAGAATGGTGGATGCCGTGTCCGGAAATTTAATTCAGAACTGTACCGTTGGTCCTGTGCAATATTTTGATGAACCTCTATTCCCACAAGGTACCCCCAATAACATTTATCTTATTTCTGATTGCAAGGTGGCTGGATTCATGAATAATGGTCAGTTTCCTACGGCTTACTCTGACCAGATGGAGGTTGATTATATCCGTGTTTATCAAAGGACGCCCCAGGCTGGTTTAGTAGATCTCTGTACCACGGCGACAGTTTCAGGAGCAAATTATATCTGTAATACAACTACTCCTGTTCCGTACACATTTAATGGATCGACTAGCGTTGTTCCTGTCTGGTCTTGTTCTTCCAATCTAACTATAGTCTCAACCTCTGGCATGACGGTTAATGTGCAAGCCAACTCATTGGTGCCCGGACCAGCATGGGTTAAAGCAAATTTTGCCAATCCGGATCCCTGTTCACAAACGGAATTTACTTACAACCTTTGGGTTGGAGCCCCTAATTCACTTGTGTTCGCAACAGCTCCCGCTTACCCATTATGCTATGGAAATGCTACTTCTTGCAGCGTGACACCAAGTCCTGGTGCTTCCACATATAACTGGTCTTATAAGGCAACGTCTTCACCTCCTCCAACCTTTGGCCTGAACTTAACTCCAGAGGGTCCGATCTGCCAGATTGAGTCTGGGGATGTTGGCACCTATCAATTAAGTGTGTCGGCCACAAACCAGTGCGGAACGTCTGCCTCAAGCCATGTAAGTGTTGCGGTAGCTAACAGCACAAATAGACTTTGCGCTGGAGTTACAAAACGGTTTATTCATAAAGAACCAAAAGACCAGCCAGAACCTGAAATTCCAATCGTGTTTCCAAATCCTGCAAATGATCAAATCAACATAGCTATAAATCTTGAAAAGGGACCTTATACCATTTCTATGTATAATGTTACCGGTGAGCTCATGAAGACGGAAATTCAATACACAGATCAACAAATTAATTTGGATATTCACTCCGTTCCAAATGGGATCTATTTCTTGAGGATAGATAACGGCACCACGATTTATCAGAATAAGATTGTCATCAATCACCAATAGAATATTCTGTTCAGGTTTGTTAAGAAACAGTAATTTTGACTTGTGAAACGATCACTGACAATTCTCTTCGCTATTTATTGCTCTTCGTTCTATTCCCAAAGTATGATTGGGATTTCCGGTGGGGCTAACCAAGCGACATTTAGGGCTTCCGATGATTATATCGTCTTCCCTGGGAAGAATTATACTTCCCTCCAGTTTGGAGTCTTTATTAAGCCTGTGAGTGATAAAATATTTCACAATGGGTTGGAGATAAACTACAGACGGAAATCGAGTGATTTATCTGTGTATACTTCAACTAGTAACGCTTATACGAATGAGCTTGTAGGCCGCTTTGACTTTGATTACCTCAGTTTTATGTACCTGCCTGAACTTCGATTTGGGAAGAAATATCAAGTTTTCATTAATGCCGGACCGTTCCTCAGTTTGCGTTTGGGTACCACGTTCACCGGACAGGACGAATATTCCGGTTTTTTCAACCAGCCAAGCAATTATAATCAGGCATCAGAGATTGCCAGAGTTACGCCCGCCGTGCAGGTTGGATTTGCTGCCACGGGTGGATTCAATTATACGATCACAGAAAACTGGCAAATAAGTCTGAGTGCAAGGTATTTTCTAAATCTTCCGAAAAAGGACTTTCAAACGCAAGACTTAGGTGTACTTTTTGGTGTATGTAAACGTTTGAACAAAAGAGAGAAAAAAGATCGGAAAAGAAGTAAATTGTTCGAGTATCTAGAACATTAAGTATTCTTTTTTCTCTTTGCAACAAACCCATAAAATGGGAAGATGTTGAAATTAATTTTGAAATTGAATCCCATTTCAAATCATTCTTTGGACAGATTGGATCTCGAAGTATTTCCGAAAGTCAGCTTGTGAGTGAAGTCGCAAAAACGAGCGAAACTCTTGACTAAAGAAATAATTGATTTGTTAGAATTAAATGATGATGAGGCCTCAAGCGAAAATGAAAGTTATACTAACAAGACAATGAATTTTCTAGTCGTGAGAATTAAAAAAAGAGGCTCTGGTCAAAAGTCAACTAAATAGGAGTCCTTCATTTGCAAACGAAAAATGCTCCTTTTCACAGATAATGATGTGATCAACAAGGGTTATATCCAATATTTTTCCCGCAGAAACAAGACGCTCCGTTAGTCTTTTGTCGGAATCACTCGCCGTGCAATTGTTTGACGGATGATTGTGCCCAACGATAATACACGCTGCCCCATGAAACACAGCATTTCGGTAGATCTCCCTGGGTTCCGCTACGGTCCCCTTCAAACTTCCTGTCGAAACCAGATCAATATATTTGATATGATTAGAAGCCGTCAAACCAATGACAAAAAGATGTTCCTTTTCCTTCTCGAAGATATCCATCTTTGAAATTATCCCTTTCAGAATCTTCCAGGCTATTTCGGATTTAATGATCTTGTGTTTTCTGTACCGACTGATGTCTAAAAGCATATAAAAACGATTTCTGCTAAACTATTCTGCTGTTTTGAGAGGATCAAATAGTTCCGGAAGAGTTGCTTCCAGGCCGTATTCTTTTCCATGAAAGAAAAAAATGAGCTGCTTCCAAGCCGTATCAATTCCGACGAAAGGATAAAATATTTACACCACTATTTTTGAAAAACTGCTTCCTGGGGTTATTTTGAAAATCTCATCTCTGGTTCATTTTTGCCTAGGGATGACATTCTACATGACCGAAGGGCCCAAAACTCTCCTGATGTCATCCAAATGCGAAAGGGATATGCCCTACCGGATCACAATTCCCGATTCCGGATCAACCTGCCGTTCGTTTAGTTTTCTGTGATATTTTCCTCTCATCCTATCGGCCTAATTTCACCCGAATCACCCTAAAAAAGAGGAAAAATGAAAACCGAACAAACCATCAAAATCTTTTACAACAAAAACCAAAGTGTTAGCAAAGGGATCTCTTCGTCCCCGTCACGCAGCCCGGAGAAACCAAAACTCCTCCTGAATTATCTTGAAAACCGGGATCTTCTCCGGCATTTTTGCCTTGACAGTGATTTTCCGCGCTTTGAGAAAGAAGATTTTCTCATTGCCCACACGGAGGAATATGTAAATGCTTTTTTCTCCGGTCAACATCCGCTTTGTTCCTCAAATGGTCTTACCTGGAGTCTTGAACTAGCCGAATCCACCCGCTGGACCAATTCAAGTCTGTACCATGCCATCCGGCATTCTGTAGAAAATCCTGAAACAATCTGCTTTTCGCCAACCAGCGGATTTCATCATGCTTCGCCTGGACAAGGTTCTGGATTTTGCACCTTCTCCGGACAAGTTATTGCTTCAGTGAAGATTTATAGGGAATTGGGGCTTAAAGGTGCTTGGTTGGATCTGGATGGTCATTTTGGAAATAGCATTGAAGACAGCAGGTTGTTTGTCAGAGATTTAAACAATGCCATTCCTCCCCGTTTTAACATGAATCCAGATGGTAAACATGGTGAATATATCCAGGACCTTGAATTCTGCCTAAGAATGTTATCGGCAGCTATCGAACGGAAGGAACTCGATTATTTAGTCTGGGCTCACGGCGCTGACAGCCATACGAACGATGATCTTGGGTATCAATGCACTACTGAGGAATGGGTGACCTGCTCTAAAATATTCTACGAGTGGGTAAAAGAGATAAACCGGCACAGAACGAAACCGTTCCCGATTTCTCTCAGTCTTTTTGGAGGTTACAGGAATGACGATTACAATTCAGTCTTGTCCCTGCATACAGCCGATCTCATTATGTGCCTCAATACGCTGTGTGGGAAAAACATCCATTATCAGACAGAAGTAAAATCTGAAGGACCTCAATACGTGATCAAATGAGTACACCTTCCTCCGAATGGTCAAAACTGACCGAGAAACAAATGGTGGAGCTTTTGGATAAACTGATCCGAAAAGAGCTATTCCATGAACTAAGGTTCCTGCTGTTATTTATGCAGCAAATGGAAGAACGTGTTGGTAACCCTGATCCGCAATCTTTCAACCAGGCGGAAGAGCTTTTCGGCAGCAAACTCCTTGATATGGCGAAGAAGTTGAAAGAGATCATCTGCTTTACGAACCGATAATGATAGACTCAACATGTACTTTCTGCTCGCATTATATCACATTCTTACGCCTTGGTACACCTGTGACGCCTGTGACACTCCCTTTCTATTATTTACAACCCCTTCAACACCCACACCAACCCACTCATTCCACCCCAGCTTTATATGAACCTATCATGACCTTCTACTGAAGCCAGATCACTTCCCCTTCACTGTCAACATTTTTCAGAAATATATAAAACAAACCTTTTACCATGAAAACCAAAGCATATAATTCTTCTGACATTACTCTTCCTTTCACAGCTATTTCCTTGCCTAAGACATCCTTTTGCGTTGTAACCGGCAGACCAGGCATGGGTATTACCTCTTATTTAAAAGAAATAATTCAGCAAAACCCTTCAAAGTGTCTTGCCTTCTTTCCTTGTCAAATGGAAGATTCCTCTTTCATGTCTGAAAATCCCATGGTGCATTTTGAATATGCACAGTTATGGGATATAGAAACTCTTAAGGCAGGTCTGGCACTTACAATAGAAAGAAAACAACCTGAGTATATCATTATAGACGGCATCGAGCGTCTTGTTGGTCTTTCTTCCGGGAAGAATTGGAAGAAACAAACCACTGAAGTGCTACAAACTGTCCACTGGATGTGTAAAGAGCGCCGTTTAACTCTTATAATCTCGGTTCATCTCTATTCTTCTGTTGATGAACGTGGCGGTGACCGTTATCCGGAATTGCAGGACTTAAAGAACCCTTTCCTGGAAATTTTCCCGGATGTTGTCCTTGGAATATACCAGGCTTCTGTTTATGGGATCATCACCGATGTTTCTGGAAATGATCCTGGTGATATTGCCAAACTGTTTGCACTCAAAAACTCATTTGGTCCCCTACGAGTTTATGATTGCCGTGTTGATGATGAAAATGCTCCGTTCCTCTCTAAAATATAATGATTTATGAGGTATGACCCCCGAAGACTGAAAAAAAAGAAGCTCAGCCGCAAAGCTGAGCTTCAAACAGAAATGACTGCACTTGGGTATTTACTTGAGTCCCTTGTAGAACAAGAGAAATATGAAGTTGCTTGTATAGCTCGTGACCGGATGGTCCAGATAACGAATGAACTTTCAACCTTCGATGAAATTATCGAAGGTTGACTATCCCCGTTCTATTTCACGTATACCTTATTCCCGTTTTTATCCTTATAATATTTATTACCTTGACTGTCGGTGTACATCTTCCGATCTTTAGTCATTGCCCCCGCTGCGCCCGCCCCAACTTTCTCCGCAGATTCTCCACCCTCTTTTGCAGTTTTATACATAAGAGCAGTCGCTTCATCTTTTGAAAATGGCCCTCTATCCGACCCAATAACCCGATGCACCCACCATTTACCATCAGAGCTCTGGCAAATTTTCCCTTTTATGCCGTCCTTAAATGTGATCTGATACATTGTTCTATCATGATCTTTGGTTTTCAACGCTTCCTCCTTTGTAACAACGTACGCCGGCTTCTGCGTCTGGAAGCTGCTGGACAGCAAAACAATACCTGACATGAACATAATTCCGATTACCTTCTTCATTTTCAATTGTTTTAGCTTGCCAGTTTACCGATGTATTCTTTCCTCTTTTTAGTCCAATAGTTGATATATGTGTCGCTTTCGTCCGGTAAGTTCAGTGTTGAAGTGTGATTCAGCTTCTTAATCATTTCTATTGCCTCTTCTTTTTTATTCTGGATAATTTTAATATCAATATCATCCGTAATATTCATCAGTTCATTGTGTAGTTCCCTTGCTTCATTGATTTTTTTAGAATTCACGAGGTTGCCTAAACCGGAGAACATTTTCTTTGCCCCGTTTTTAAGTGCTTCCCTATCCTTTTCCAGCCTTTGCTCGGTTCTGATTTTTTCTTCCTCACTTTTTTCTCCCACAAGAAAGCTCTTTAATCCTCCTTTTCTCTCAACGGTCGGAGCCGGGGTACTACTTTCTGCGTTACTTCTTTCTGAAGCTGAAGCATAATTGGTGGACGAAGACGGAACGTTCCGTTTTCCACTGTCAATAGCTTCCTTCACTTGGTTTACTTCCGCTTTGGTGAACCCATGAGCCGTCATTTTTGTCCCTCCTGCATAGATGGTGATTGTTGAATAGCCAATCATTGGTGTACTTACGTCAACAGAAGCAATATTTTGGAAGTCAAAATATTTTGATTCTCCACTAAAAAGTCCTGGAATTTTAATTGTAATTCCAGTTGATTCTACATGGATTTCAGAAGGGAATATTTTATTTCCTTCTGAAAGTCGGGCTGCCGTGATTTTCATATCTATTATCTTTTGTGGTTACATAGTCAAGATCCTCGGTCTTTCCGGCTAAACCTAATTCTTCTATTTCTTCACCGGCGTTCCATCTTCCAGAAATTCATGAAATGAGCCGTCTACTACTTTTCCATACAAATCCAATTTGCACTCGTACTTTTTATTACCATTCTCATAATACTTTGTCTCTTCTACACAGTCGTATTGATCACCATGGTAAAATCTAATCCCCGCCTTCTTCAGAATTTTTCCACTCGGATAATATTCTTCATGCACTCCTGTGTAAAACTTATTCCCAAACTGTGTAACTATAGAATCTATATGCCACACATTTTTTACAGACAACACCCCAGTGGAGTCCTTATACAACTCTTCTCCGACCTTTTCCATTTCATTGTTATTCCCATCAACTAAATATTGCACTTTATGCTTGAGGCTTCCATCGCGATAGTATTGCGTTTCAATTCTTGAATTCCAACCATGCCATGTTTCATAAAAATGTGATTTGATCATCTTTCCTTTTACATCAAACACTTTCCACTCCCCCGATTTAGCTCCATTGGAAACAATTCCAACCCCTTTTTCTCCATTCTCCTGATAATAGGTGCATTTTCCGTTTAGCTGCCCACTTTGATACGTTTCTTCCTTTTCAACACGCAAATTTTGAGCATTGCCGCCCTCATCGCAAAAATATTGTATCCAGACACCTTCCTGTTTTCCGTCTTTATAGGTTCCTTCCAGCATTTTTACATTACGATTAGTACTGCAATATTTTAACCACTTCCCATTTGGAACACCCTTAGCATCATAAGTTTCAGTTCCGAAACTACCAGCCACAGGATCATTGTATGTCCAAACGCCAACTTTTCCATCATCCTTATAAGCACCTTGCCTTATAACGGTTCCATTTTCCGAAAATTCCTTGTATTGCCCATTCTTAACTCCACTACCATTGCACGCATATTCCTCATGGATGCGAGTCTTCTTGTAGTCATAGTAGGTTTTCATAACCTGTTGCGCAACGGTAGAAAGAGGAGAAGTAAATAGTAAAAAGACAAAAATGGTCAACGAACGCAAGCGCACGCCGGATACTTTGTTTTTCCTTGGTTTCATGGGATCGTTTTGAGCTAATGTAGATTGATCGTAAGATGGGAAAAAATTCTCCGATAAGACCGTATCTAATGTATCTTATCTGCCATTCATTCCAATCCTGTCATATCTCTCAAACCTCAATCCCTTCATGCATTCAGCCTATTTTTGTTTAATGATTTCTAAAATAATCCGCACCAGGATAGAAGACACCTTTGGTCAACCAGTTCGATATTCTCGTGACTGTGATGCCCTGGCTGCTAACATTTCGGCTAAATGCAGGTGCAAAATAAGCGGGTCCACCTTACGTCGTGTTCTTGGGTTCACCAAAAAAGAACAGACGCCCAGGACATACACTTTGGACATTATTGCTTCCTACATCGGTCATAAAGATTGGGATGCTGTTGTGGCTTCCCTGAATAAAAGCAAAGAGAGATCTGGTAATTTGCTCACGGAGATTAATTCCGAAAACCTGAAGAAAGGTGAGAAATTTGAACTTGGTTTTAAACCGGACAAATCCATTTCGATTGAACATATAGGTAAAGGACAATTCAAGGTGCTGAAGGCGAGGAACAGTGTTTTAAAGGAGGGAGATCTCTTTAAGGCGTATCATTTCGCGTTGCACCATCCTTTATTTCTTCTGGATGTGCATAGGGCCGGAGAGCCGATGGGGAAGATTATTGAAGCGAAAGTGAGTGGGCTCACACATTTAAAAAAAATAAGTTAGAGCTGCCGTATTTCATCTATTCTTATCATGTTTTTATCGAAAAACTAAATAATTAACATGCTTTCTTAGAATTACATACTATTTTAGCTTTCTAAAAAACATAATCAAATGGAAAAGAAATTAATTGCTTCCATCAAGAAAAAAGATCCGTTTTATCGCTTTGCAGACATGTCCTCTTATACGAAAGAACAATTAATTCAGGTTGAACATCGGGTTAAAGCGAAAACCGAATTAAAAAGGAAGCTGATTAAAAGCCCCTGCTAACCTCTTCACCATACCTTAACTTTCTTTACCTTTCCAGGAGATTTAATTATTCCCATGATCCCTGCGTCATTAGTTCAATCCTTCTTCTCAACACTATCGCACCGATTCTACAAAGAGAACGATCTGTCCGACATCACCTGGGTTATGTGCGAAAGTAGCTCGACGTTTAAAAATCTCTTCGCCAAATACTTCTTTAAGGAATTATCAGATGTGTCCTTGGTTCCATTTCATCGCGAATATGCAGACATGGGAAGCCGACCCGACTTCTTTTTCCAGCTTGGAGAGCAGAAGTACATCATAGAGGTGAAGAAATACGACAGGAACTATCACTTTGATCAGTATAAAACAGATTTCCCGGGAGTCCGTTTTGGCTGGATCTCAAATTACAAAATGGAAGAGCAATCAGAAATTGAGATACGGAACTGGGAAGGGTTTAAGATGCACCTTGAAATATCGTCCAAAGCAAGTGCGGAAAAGGATTTAATCCTTCCTTATATTTCGTATATAGAAAGAGTATGCTCCATTATACAATTTAAAAAAATGCACTTAGACAATTCTCTTTTCTTTTTCAATAAGCTTATTGAAAAAATCATCTTGAATTCCCTCTCGGAATACGAGGCATCTCTATACAAACAAGCCAAAAATATTGATGTATACAGGAATGGTTGCTACTTTCTTCTCAAAAAAGGGAATATTTCCATTTACCCTTGGTTCGGGATTTATTATGACGAACATCGTACGTGCATTTATGTTGGGTTTTCTTCCAATTGGTGCAAAATGGTCTATGATGCAGTAGACCCTGCGAATGAAAAGGAAGGGGAGTATTTTGCCCAGCCAGAAAGAGAAAGAGATTCTGACTACAATGAGCTTTGCTACGAAATGAAAAAGGATCACTTTGATAAATTTAATGATCTTGATATCTCAGAACAAGAACGAATTCTTACATGTTTTTTACGCGAAGTAATAAAAAGCATTGACAAATACATTGTTTAGCTGACTATTACATCTTCCGGAACTCCCACAACCACTAAAGTCCCTCTCCAAGCAAGATTTCCATCGTTGCATCGGATTTAGTATATTAGCTATACCTCTGTACCCCTTTCAAGTAGGGACTTACAGGGGTATTCGTTTGTCTAACAATTACTAAACTAAGCAACCATGAAAAACAATCAGGAAAAAGTGACGGCTTTTGTGAACGCCAACCCAAAATGCGATGTCGAATCCATCACAAGAGAAACCGGTGTCTTTAAACTCCAGGTTCACAAGATCCTGAAAAGTCTTGTGGAAAGCAATGCCGTTTCCATGGAAAAGGATGGCGAGAAATTCGTCTATTCTGCCGGAAAACCAAAAACAAAAGCCCTGGCACCCCCGGTCCCGGCAAAAGAAGAAGATGATCTTGGTCCAAAGAACAGCGGAAGAGATAATTCGAAGTTCACTTTTGGAGGTGAACAGTTTTCAAAGGGGCGTTTGGTTCATGCTGTGATCAAGAAGCATGTTGAAACGAATAAGAAAATCACTCTTCCGAAATTGCAAGAGATTTTCAAGAGTGCGGAAATTCAACCCCGTTTCGGGGTGATCACAGAATTATCAAAAGCAAAGAAGCTTTCCCAAGATAGAGACCGGTATTTTCTAAAAGCCGGGGAGCCCATACGCCTTTCTGATGGTAAGTCAGTTTGCGTTACCAACCAATGGAGTGCTGAAAACCTGAAACCCTTCCTAAAAATTGCCCGGAGCCTCGGTCACAACATTCGATAAAATTATCAAAAGTCATTTTAGCGGATGTAAATAAATGGATAGATTCAACCTCATGGAGCCAATGTGGCTCCATTTTTTTTGTTTTTGTAATTCATTATTGCTATATTTAAGATTAACGATCAAATATTTACGAAATGAAAAATATTCAAATGAATTCTATGCTTACAGAAGAAAATCAAAAGCCGTTAATTCCAGAGAAGCCCACCAAGCCTCCTCTGCCTGAGGGGCCAACCAAACCACCGCTCCCTGAAAAACCAACGAAACCACCACTTCCTGAGAAGCCCCAAGGCCCAATTTTAACAGATTAGCCTCATTAATCACCGCAAATTAGAACCCAAATTCAACCTTCTCTGCAACTGTAGAAAGCTGAGTTTGGGTGATCTTTCCGTATACCTCACTACTACGAACACTCCGGTGTCCTAGGAGCTTGGAAACCGTTTTCAGGTCAACCCCGCGCTCAAGCAGGATAGTAGTGGCAAAAGAATGACGCCCACAGTGGTGGGTAATGGATTTTTCAATGCCTACCAGCCTGCAAATCTCTTTCAGATAGGAGTTCACCTTTTGATTGCTGAGCCTGGGTAAGATGAATTTTGTGATCTCCCGGCACTCTGCATACTTCTCGTAAATATCCTGGGCTTGTCGTAGCATAGGGATAACAAGTGGTTCGCCAGTTTTGAGTTGACCAGCGAGATAAATCCAATATCTTTCCTTCTTATCCTTCTGAATACTTTTATCAGTTAAACTCATCGCATCAGACCAGCGAAGGCCGGTGTAAACACTAAACAGGAATATATCTCTAACCCGAATCAAGCTTGGATTTCCAGAGAGCGGATGAGATTCTATCTGCTCAAGCTCCTGCTGTGTCAGATAACTTCTGTTCGATTTCACTTCCCGGATTTTGAAGTCGGCAAATGGGTTCTTTATGATTAGTTCCTTCCTTATCGCAATGTTAAACACACACTTGAGCTTAACCAAATACCGGTTAGCCGTATTGCGACAAATCGGCTTATCAATCACTTCCACTCTGGTCGTTAGCAGATAATGCTCAAATTCATCAATGTGCTTTCGGGAGAAATTCCTCAGCAGCATGTCCTTGTTTTTTGCCTTCTTTTTCAAATACTCCTGCAATCTTAGCCGGGCCTGATAATAATGCCTGACAACGGATTTGGTATATTCATCCGGTTTGGCTTCAATTTCCTTAATTACCTGGCTGAAAAACTGAAGAAATCCAATGTCATTCTTCTCCCCCTTGTACCGGTTGATGACATCTTTTGCCGTAAAAGGCTTCTTATCCCGCTCCAAACTCCACCGGATTTCATTGATTGTATTTTCTGCTGCGGTCAACTTATTGTTCAAGAACTGGTCACTTTTCGCGTTTCCTTTAATCCTTCCGCACTCTGAAATCCATTTATCTGGATCTGCATACTCAAAAAGAAATGCTTCCGCCTTCATCCGGTTTACTATCACCCTCATGTAAATGGGGTATTTCTTCCCGTCCTTGCTGGTAGATCCAAGGTAAAACTTGACTGAAAATGCTAGTGAACTCATTTTTATTTGTCTTGATTATCGTTTAACATCTGCTCAATATCGGAGAGCCGGTACCAGACCGCCTTTCCGGCAATGGACGAGGAGCGTATCCTTCCTTGTTGCCGGAGATTCCTTAAAGTAGTCCTACCCAGCCCGGTCATCTGCCTCACCTGCTCTTCACTTATCCAGTCCCCTACTGTAGCCTTTTCCACCAATGCCTTTTCAAGAAGCTGCTGGAGGAATATTAACCTCTCCTCCAGTGCCTCCAGCTTGCCTTCAGATACTACGATATGGATTTCTTTGTCTGACAATTCTACTCAGTTTTTGTGATAGAAAATAGCTCCTGTTATTTTAGTTTCGGAGGGTGAACTCCTAATGCTAAGAATTCACTCCTGATCTCATCCTCGACCAGTTTAAGATATTCCGGTTTCATGATTACTGAATCATGAACCGTCAGGAATGGTCCTATCCCCAGCTTCAAAAGTCTTGGAACAATCCTGCCCAAAAATATTCTGCTCTCCATTTTTTGCATCATGGCAGCCAGAGATTTGTGGTACCCCTTCTTTCCTTCAAACACTCCTTTTTTATCCAAAAAAAGATTCTCGATAAACGGCAGCTCTTTTTCTGACATTGATTTTATGATTTGAAATGCTTTTGCGACCGAAGGAAACTCTTCTTTGAACATCGAACGCATAACATATTCAGGATTGGGCTTTCCATACCTCATTTTATTAGGCATTCGGTTCTTTGAGAACATGTTGCGGAATATCTCTTCTTTGGCATCATCCCGCTCCTCCTTAGTCATTCCCCTCAGAGACATCCAATGCTCGTACAAACTTCCTTCCGCACAGAGCTTGGCAAACAACTCATAATCAGGCATTCCTTTCAATTTTTGAAGGACGGGAATGCAAGCTTTGAATTCCGGGAGTATTTGCTCAATAAGATTGGGATTTATGGCAATCGAAGAGAAATAGGGTTGCGAGTTAGCAATATCAGTTACTCCGGGAGCCTCGTCGGAGCCATCTAGTCGTATGAATGGCCTCAACGGTTTCCATAAGCTTGTGAAGACGGTGTGGAATCTTTCTCCGAATTTATCCTTTAGCACTGGTCTTGACAGACCTTCGTTAAAAGCTTGCATCTGCAGGAGCATATCAGCATAGTTCCTCTCTCCGCCTTTTTTTGTTTTCCGTATCTTGATCTTTCCTTTAACAACTTGATCCAGAAACATTCGTGCCGAAGGCAAATCGAACTTTACTTTAGTCATCATCTCATTTAACCTCATGCAGTTTAGGTCCAAAACCGCTCTCTCTATCTGTTCTAATCTTTTCATTTCCTTCAGTTTTATGATAGCATGCAGAGTCCGATGATCGGTTATGGTTTCTTTCCTGTAGCGCTCGATATCTTCCCCCATAAACATTTCAGGAGAAATCCGGTACTGGACACTCCTTTTGCCGGGGTTGTACTTTACCCTCCCGGTAATGGGATCTCTTCTAAGCTGAATGATTCTCTTTTTTTCGAGGAATTCTACCCAGCGTTTATAATCAGAACCAACCGACCTTTCCAAAAGATCAGAATGGAGCGCTGCCCACCCTTGTATGTGCATTTCTGTTTCCCGGATCTTCTCGCTGGACATCTGAAGGAGCCGGGTCATATACCACTGATGAAAGAAAACGATGAACCTGTCACCATTTAATCCGCTTTCCTCAGCCAATTCTTCAATTGGGGGCAATCCGATGGGCACATATCCTTTGATTGTCTTGTATTTTACGTCTGGTCTTGACATCTGTTTCTGTGTTTGTTAGGTTAATTTATCCTGTACCTTTTGCTCGCATTATATCACATTCTTACGCCCTTGTACACCTGTGACGCCTGTGACACCCCCTTTCTATTATTTACAACCCCTTCATCCTCCTTCAAGCAAGTGATAAACCCAGACCAATGCACTTCGCCCCTACCAAGAGTTAAGAACCTACTTGCTCTCTTTTAAAAGCCCTTGAGATAGTTGTCCCACCATTTCGTGTCCTCCCTTCCCTTCTTGATTTCTTCTTGCAAATCATCGAAAGTCATTTGCTTATCACGGTATTTCCCATCGCCCAGCTTAAGATAATATCCCCTTACCTGCTTGCCGTTTCTAATTTTTCTGTCACGTTTAAATCCCAAGGATGTTAATGCTTTTACAATTGCATATTGGTTTATCCGAACCGGATTGTATGCCATTCTGTCGGAATTCCTTAATAAAAGAGCTGTTAATAGGTGAAGAGAATCCATGATATCAGCAATGCTCATGAACCTCCCTTCTCTGTCATTCTTATCGCAAGCCACGAAATGTGCATTTAGCATATCCTTCTCCGGATAGGATACCTCATATTCTTGGTTTAGAGCATCCCGCTGCTCCTTTTCTTCTTTTGTTAAACCGTAATTAAATCCAGATTTGTAAAGATGATATGCCTGTGCCCATACCTTATGAATGTCTATCTCCTTAGAGTAATTGTGATCCACATCCCTTATTGCAATACATATCCACCTGGTATTTTCGGTGTCAAGCAAGAATTCAGGACGGTTTGTGCTCCCGAAAAAATTAGCCCGCCGGGGCTGTATGGTCTCATGGACTTCGTATGGTTTTCGTTCCTTGATGGTTGCCATACTGATAATCGCTTTCAATTGGTTTATCTCTGTGTTTTTCAGGCTTGCCAGTTCCTCCAGATTTATGATGAAATTTTCGCTCAACCTGAAGTAGGTGTCCTTGTTATCTGTCAGCGGGGCTTCTGAATAGTAGTTTATTCCGAATGGTGAAAGAAATTGAATGAACCAACTCTTTCCAATTTCCTGTTTCAAACTGACAAACACCAGAACCATGCGGTTGGGAATATTATCTAAGCTGCATGCAAGACACCTAACGAGAGTCTTTTTGAACATTACATTGAAGAATTCTTGGTCTTCTGCCTTGATGTATCCTGCCAGTTCATTAATATGATCAGTCTTGCCATCCCATTTTGGAAGTTTCTGGAAATACTCAGTAAACGGGTTATATTCCTTAACAAAATCAGACCTGAACAGACTCCTGACGACATCCAGATTGACTTTGAAGCCAGCATAGAGTAACATCCTGTATATGGAATCAAGATTCAATTCATGGAAGGTTGTACCTGCTTTGGCTTTACATTCTACCCGCTGAGTGACCACATTCCGCTTGAAATCCAACCGTTGCCCCAGATAGTTCTCAACACGAGCTATCTGGGTCATCTTTTTTTCTTTGTCGTCTGACATTCACTAGTATTTTTAGTTATTGCCTGCGAAATCACTGTCACTCCAAAAGGCTGGGAATGGGACATCTTCCGCATCTTCATCTTCGCGTAAATTCTGCTCGTGCATTTTCTTGGTTATCCTGTTATACATGAGCTTCGCCTTCCGCTTTCCTATCAGCCTGGATAGGTATTCCAATCGGTTTTCAATAGTCGCGTTCCTCCCCTCATTAAAATCTCGTCTCACCCAGTATTGATAAAGCCATTCTATTTCAGGACTAAAAAGTTGTACTCCATCATTCCGTTCCAGACCTTCAAGAAGGGTTGCTCTGACCACCGCGAATCTTCTGCCTACGGGTAGCTCATGTCTGCTTCCTTGCCATATACGTCTGATATAACGAACTTCCTCTTCCTCAAAGATGCTGACCCGAATTCGGGAGTCACTTGTTTTAAATATTGGTCTTGTTTTCATCTAGTTTGATTATTTGAATTTCCGGGGTTAGTAATAACTGATTAGGAGGATTTCCATTGATTCGGCTTTCAGCCTCAGTAATGTAGAAAGTGATATTGGCAGGGTCGAAATCTGGTGAGAGCTCCCTGCACTTTAGAAAGTCACCCAACGCTTCCTTAGGATCGCCATAAGCTAATAATGTGGTGGACCCTCGGTTTAGGTAAAATATTTTGTCCCCTGAGTCTAGTTGAATAGCCGATGTAAAATCCCTATGGGCTTCGTCATACCTACCAATTGAGATATAAATCGTCCCCCGTAAATTGAACATGTTGCCATTGCCAACCTTTTCGATACCCTGACTTGATACTTCCAATGCCTCAATTGGTTTTCCTGCTTCCTCCAGTATCTCCACATACATCTCGTATGCCCGGGAAATATTATCCTTCAAACCCATTGTTTTGCGAAGGTCTACAATAGCTTCATCGGTTTTGCCCATTGCGCGAAACACTATTGCTCGCATTAAATGCAATTCAGCATTTTCCGGGTTATCGTCAATTTGATTCGTCAAATCCCCAATGTCAAGTTCGTCGTCAGAGCGCTCTATTGGGACAAAAATGCCGTTTGCACCTTCCTCCTCATTAAAATCCTCAATCAATTGTTCCTTTATTTCTTCGTCAAGGATTGAATCGATAAAATTTCGTACATCATCTTTATCATCAACATAATTCAGAACAATATCTGCTAGCTCCTGCGCATCAAGCTTTGCTAAATATTGTTGGAATGGATTTTCAGTTTTCATGGTCTTCTAAATTAGAATTGTTTGTTTGATCGTTTCCATGACGGCTTTCATCATGGGTGGGCAGACAGCATTGCCCAGAATTTTCATGTTTGTTGTAATCGCTGTCGACGGCATTTTGAAATCCTGTGGGAATCCCATCAACAGCTTGGTTTCTGCCAATGTTAAACGTCTCCATTTGGTGTCAAAGACCTTGATGTTATTCCCCCCAGTGATGGTACACAAAAGTTGATCAGCAGGGAGTATCTTGTTCGCAAACTGCCCGCTTCTGAAAAGTTTGACTTTCGGGATTACATCCTTTACTTTTAGCTTCTCCGCTCCTTTGTGATCAGGTTTTGGAAACTTGATTTCAACACCAGGTGCAACATCTCTACGCTTTCCGATCAAAATCAAACGGCGTCGGTTCTGAGGCACCCCATAAAAGGCTGCGTTCATTATCTTGTATTTGAAATCGTAGTTATCCAGCCCATTCAGAAGCTCAATAATCTCGTTGAAGTGCTGTTTCTTAGCTCCAACCAGCATTCCATCAACATTCTCGCCCGTGAATACCATCGGTTGTAGTTCCTGGATCTTTTGAAGAAAGTGCTTAAAATTCCGATTGATGTCTGTCGGAGGGTTTTTACTGACTCGTGTGTTGATCACAGAATATTCAACACACGGCCAACTGCAATGGAGGAGGGTAAGCTCACCGACCCTTAAACCGGTCCGTTTAAGAATCTCTTCGGCAGATACATTCTCCATTTTTCGTGGCAGAACAATTGAGTCTGGGAAGTTCGCTTTATAGCACTTAGCCGCGGCCAGGTTCATATCGACAGCCAAAACGGATCTGAAACCAGCCAGGTGTGCCCCCAAGGTGGCTCCGCCACCCCCACAGCACAGGTCGATTGACCTGTGCTGTACAGCATTCATTC
>Ga0206996_1003_pt1 | contig 71765 bp, 48 predicted proteins | sample Alteio_BWMinCont_2_FD_153467 | JGI IMG/M metagenome (GOLD analysis project Ga0206996, IMG submission 153467) | Enriched cells from forest soil in Barre Woods Harvard Forest LTER site, Petersham, Massachusetts, United States -... | ecosystem: Environmental > Terrestrial > Soil > Temperate forest >...
TCAGCAGAGTCAGGAAACCTTTGTAGGTGTTCTCGACATTTTTACTATTTACGGTAGTGATCAGATAATAGTAAGTGCCCTCCGAACATGCTTTACCGACCAGGTTTTTATTTCCGTTCCAGGGTGTTGTTGGGTCTGTGCTTTCAAAGACATTCACACCCCAGCGGTCAAAAATTTTAATTTCGTAGCTTTTGAAACAGAGAGCCGTTACATTAAAGAGGTCGTTCTCCCGGTCTCCGTTCGGAGAAAACACATTCGGAATAAGCAGTTTTTCACAAATGACAGGCGGAGGATTCGGTTCGGGATTATGGGTCGAAGTCGTACAGAGATGCACACAGTTTGTGTCGGGGCGATACATCCACAAATCATTAAAACAGATGGACAGTCCGAAATCCTGTTCTCCTCCAAACATCCATAAGTAACCATTGTGGTCTTTCCAGGTAACCGCACCATTCCTGGCGGGTGGAATATTTGTGGCGGCAGAAACACCCTGTGTTCCATAATTTCCAGAAGCGTTCGGAACATTTGTGCCTGAAACCCAGGTGAATTTTTTGTCATCACAGTTATAATACCAAAGGTTGTCATAGCTGTAGGGGTCAATATATCCTCCGTAAAACCAGAATCCACAAGAGTCTGCCCACGATGCACGGATCTCCATCGCTGCAGCCGGAATATTGGTCGTGACCGTGTCGCAGCGGAGATTATATTGTCCAGGGTCATTCTGGGCTGTTGTTCCTCCATAGTATGCCCAGCCTCCTGTCGTAATGTTATACCTCCACACATCATTCGTATAAGTACTCAGAGCCACCGTGGCACCAAACAGCCAAAGGTGACCGAGAGGATCAATAAAACTGGTATATCCTGTACGTGAACCGGGGGTATATGATGTGCTCTCTACTCCAAGTGCTCCGTAGTTAGCCGAAGTGCTTCCCGATCCGGAACCTTGTACCCAGGTCCAGATACCCGTTGCTATGTTATATTTCCAGAGATTATCACTGATCATCCCTCCAACTCCAGAAGCATATCCGCCAAAAAACCAGAGATTATCAGAAGCATCTGTCCAGCAAAGATGTGCTTCGCCAGTTGAAGCCGGCGCATTTGTTGGAGCAGGCACCCCCAATGTTCCGTAATTACCAGACATGCTACCATTCATCGAACCGTTCATCCAGGTCCACTGCAACGTGGTGGGATTAAACTTCCATAAATCTCCCAAATAACCTGTGATGCCGGTTACATCATAACCATAACCACCATACAACCAGAAGTTACCATTCAGATCGGCCCAGCTCAACATTCCATACCCTCTGGCCCCGGGTACATTTCCCGGCGCCGGAACCCCTTGTGTTCCATAGGTAGCCTGACCAAACGGTGTGTTTTGTCCTGCCATCCAGGCCCATTGTTTGGACGTCACATCAAATTTCCACATGGTATTGTAAATAGATCCCCCACTCTGACCACCTCCAAAAAGCCAGAAGTTACCGGAAGCGTCGGTCCAGCTGCATGATTCATACAATGCAGGAGGGGTATTTCCTGCCGCGGCAACACCCTGGGTTCCGAATACTCCTGGGGAATTCGTAGAGTTGTTTCCACTCTGCCAAACCCACTGACCAGGTGTTTGTGCTTCCGTTTCTAACGAAACAAAGGCAAAAAACAGGAGGAGAGATACTATGGTTTTCTTATTCATGGTGTTGCTGCCCGTATAGCTGCTTAATGCTTGGCTTTTTGTTCCAAAACCTGATCCGGTTCCGATTGCTCCTTCACAAAGTTTCCTTCGTTGTCAATAAATATCGGCTTGCCCCCTTTAAGAACCCAACATAATCCGTTATGGAAAACGTGAGCGTTCTCATAGTTGAAAGCAATCCTGACATCATTTGCTGGATTCACAAATCCCCATTTACCATTCGTCTTCACCGATGCGAGGTTGCCTGAAAAATCATTTGCATCGTCATACTGAAATGCTATTTGGGCTGCACCGGAAGTATTGATATATCCGAATTTTTCTCCTTTTTTTACACGGGCCAGCCCTTCAGTGAAGTCGGCAGCCCAGTCATACAATAGTGGGATTACCATTTTATTGGACTTGTCGATATACCCATATTTACCGTTTTTCATCACCCGGGCCAATCCATGAACAAATGGCCCTGCATCGTCATATTCAAATCCACTGAGGAGGACCCCGGTTTCAAGTATAAATCCCCTTTTTTCTCCCTTTAATACAATGGCTACCCCTTCTCTGAACTCACTTCCTGCATCATAAATAGCCGGGATCAGAACAGCTCCCTGGTGCTTATAGCCGCATTTGGAAGCTGCATAAAACCGCTGTGGGCTTTGTTGTGCGGTGACTACTAGTGTAACAATCAGAAATAAGCAGGTTAGTAATCCTTGCTTGAGTAATTCTTTCATTGTATGTAGGACTGAGTGATTGGTTAAAGATATGGAAAAGCCACATATGGAGGTCAATTATCCTTGTTTTCCTGCAACATAAACGCTGGATAATTGGAATTCAAACCAGAAAATAATCTTTTACGAACCTCTTATAATGAATTCCTTTTCTGTTTTTCAATCCACTCTGAATTAATGTTTGTAATTTAGCCATAGTCATGAATTTATCTGAACAATTTGAGGGCTTTATGATCTCCGGGTCTCTTGGGGGTGCATTGGGAAGCGATTTTGACCGCGCTGTTTCTGCTGGCACTAAGCTTACACTCTCCACCTGTTTGTCTATCATTAAACACAAAAATCTTTCTGCAGAACTTGTTGCGGGTGACCTGAAGGAGTACTATTCAGAGGGCGCTCCTGAAGACCTGGACACCCCTACCCGCTCGGCCTTGTCTGGCCTCGAAGAAGGACAGGACTGGCACTTGACCGGAGCTTCCGGGCCTTTTGCGGCCCTCAACGGGGCCAGCCGACGGATTGCTCCTCTCGCTTTTATGGGCCTCCCCACATCCGAACTTCTGGAGATCTGCAGAATCACCCATCGCAATGAAGAAGCCTGCGCGGGTGCACTGGCTCTGGTCTCCTGCATTACCACCATCACGAGTGGACGATGGAATGGTCAGGGATCTTTGATTGACCTTATCATTGATGATGCTCCTGATTCTGCAGTAAAGCATCGCCTTATGGAATTAAGCCAATTGAAAAATGCCGGCATTGAAGCTGCCGCCAAGTGGGGGACCAGTGCTTTTGTTGTCGAGTCTGTTCCGTTTGCTATCTATGCAGCCGGACAAATAATGCATATCGGGCTGTTGAACATGTTCGATGCAATCATTGCTTCCGGTGGAGATACCGACTCGAATGCTGCTATGGCTGGTCAGATTGCGGGTACCCTTCTAGGGGCAGAAGCTATACCTCCTCCACTTATTCTTCGGTTCAAACAAATGGAAGAACATTCCCACATTCTGGAAATTATACAGAAGATGAAACCAATTCTTTCTTCCTAGCTCCCTCGTCAATTGCGTATTTCTTAACTTTTTTTAACACCCTCTACCCTCTCTTTATTTTCATCATAAATATTATTTTTGCAAATGAATGCCGCAAACCTGACTCCCGGCAAACATTGCTGGAAATTCAACCCTATCTTTGGCATCATTTAAATTCAGGCTTGTTTAACATCTAAACAAAATCGTAAGTATGACCGACATTAAAGAACTCAACGAACACATACAAAAGGAAAGTGCCTTTATAGATTTGCTGAACATGGAAATGGGCAAGGTCATCATTGGTCAGAAACATATGGTTGAACGACTGCTCATTGGGCTCCTTTCGAATGGACATATACTCCTGGAAGGAGTACCAGGACTCGCGAAAACCCTTGCTATCAAATCTCTCGCACAGTGTATTCAAGGTGAATTCAACCGGATCCAGTTTACTCCGGATCTGCTTCCTGCCGACCTTATAGGTACCTTAATCTATAGCCAGAAACAAGAACAGTTTAATGTCCGTAAAGGCCCTCTGTTTGCGAACTTCATCCTTGCCGATGAAATCAACCGTGCTCCTGCCAAAGTACAAAGCGCACTGCTCGAAGCCATGCAAGAAAGGCAGGTGACTATTGGTGATGAAACTTTTCGCCTCCCTGAGCCTTTTCTGGTTCTGGCTACCATGAACCCCATTGAGCAGGAAGGAACCTATCCTCTTCCCGAAGCACAGGTAGACCGCTTTATGCTCAAGGTGGTTATCGGCTATCCGAATAAAGAAGAAGAAAGGGCTATCATCCGGCAAAACATAGCCAAAGACTACCCCGTTCCTTCGCATGTCATCAATAAGGAAGATATTACAAAAGCAAGACAGATAGTGAGAGAGGTTTATATGGATGAGAAGATCGAGAAATATATTGTCGATATCGTTTTTGCTACGCGTTCTCCTCAGGATTATAAGCTGGATAAATTTCAACAACTGATCAGCTATGGCTGTTCTCCCAGAGCCAGCATCAATCTGGCGCTGGCCGCCAAAGCCTTTGCCTTTATCCGGCGCCGGGGATATGTGATCCCTGAAGATGTCCGTGCAGTCAGTCTGGATGTGCTCCGCCACAGAATCGGCCTGACCTATGAGGCCGAAGCAGAAAACATCACCTCCGAGCAGATTGTTCAGGAAATATTAAATGCCGTGGAAGTTCCCTGAAGATGGAAACAGTCGAATTGCTGAAGAAGGTACGAAAGATTGAAATCAAGACCCTGGGGCTCTCTAATCAGATTTTCTCAGGAGGTTACCATAGCGCATTTAAAGGCCGGGGCATGGCTTTCAGTGAAGTGCGCGAATACCAAGCAGGAGATGATATCCGCTCTATAGACTGGAACGTCACCGCTCGTTTTAACAGTCCATATGTCAAAGTCTTCGAAGAGGAACGAGAACTAACGGTTATGCTCCTTGCAGATGTGAGTGGCTCTGGAGCATTTGGAACAGTTAAACAATTCAAGCAGGATCTAATTACCGAACTGTCTGCTGTCCTTGCTTTCTCCGCACTTCAGAACAATGATAAAATCGGAATCATTTTCTTTAGTGATAAAATAGAAAAATATATTCCACCGAAAAAAGGAAGAGGTCATATCCTCCATATCATCCGCGATCTTATTGAATTTAAACCCGAAAATAAACAGACCAATATAGAGCAGGCCCTTCGCTACTTCGCTAATGTTACCAAAAAACGCAGCATCGCTTTTCTCTTATCCGATTTTATTGATCCCCGCATAACTGGCGCCTCCAGAAATAGTTTTGGAGATGCGTTGAAAATTGCCCGGCGCAAGCACGATCTGGTTGCCATCCAGCTATATGACAAAATGGAAAATACCCTGCCCGATATTGGCCTTGTAAAACTTCAGGATGAAGAATCAGGAGCATACCAATGGGTGGATACTTCCGATAAAAAAGTGAGAAATCACTACGTGGCTGCTGCGCTTCGCCGGCAGGATCAGCTGAAAAGTAATTTCATCAAAAGCGGGGTGAACTTTACTAGAATTGCAACTCATGAGTCCTATATTGAACCCCTGATGGCCCTATTTAAAAACCGTGTTTGATCCGCATATGAAAAGCTCTTACCTGTCTCTTCTGGTCACCCTCTCCCTGCTGAAGGCTGGCATTGGCATATCCCAGAACGTTCAGGTAAGCGCAGTACTCGACACTAATGCAATTCGAATAGGTGAGCAAGCCATAATCCACCTTCGGGTGCAGTCACCCAAGAACAACGGTGCATTGAAGATTTCCTGGCCTCTGGTTTCTGATTCCCTGATTAAGAGTATCGTGGTCATAAAGGTTTCAAAAATTGATACCACCAAGTTTCTGAAGAACAGCCAACCAACCATCCTTCAACAGGAACAGTCGCTTGTTATTACCTCATTCGACTCCGGCTACTATGCACTGCCCCCCTTTAAGTTTATTCTCAACAACGACAGCACCAAACCCCTCCTGACAGAAGCATTATTGCTTCATGTCCAGGGCATGCGTGTAGACACCACTCTCGCGATCAAAGACATCAAGCAGCCACTGAAGGAACCATTCAACTGGAGAGAACTTATACCCCTGCTCAAATGGGTGGCGTTGGTATTGGTGCTATTGGTTGGCACCGTACTCCTCGTACAATACTTATCACGCAGAAAACAAAAACCATTGAAACTAAAGGGGCCTGAAATTCCTCCCCACATTCAGGCGCTTGAAGCACTCCGAAAGCTGCAAGAAGCCAAGCTTTGGCAGGACAACAAACAAAAAGAATATCACAGTCGCCTTACGGATATCCTCCGCCTTTATATTGAACAACGGTTTCACATCAGTGCCATGGAGCAGACTTCCGACGAAATTCTAAACAGCTTCCGCAGCATTGCCATAGAGCCTGAAAATAAGGCCCGGCTGAAACAAATCTTGCTCCTCTCCGACATGGTCAAATTTGCAAAGCAACAGGCCATGTCCGACGAAAATGAAATGAGTCTGGATAATGCGATTGCTTTTGTGAGTGAAACACGAAGCGAACATAGAGCTTTCGAAACCAAACAGAATCCCCAGAACTGACCGTGACACTCCTTGATGACATAACTTTTGCGAACAGGTACCTCCTCTGGTTGCTCCTCCTTCTTCCTCTTTATCTGGGGTGGTACTTGTGGACAAACAAAAATCAGCAGGCAGAACTCCTTCTGTCTTCTCTGGAAAACCTGAAAGGGATTAAAGCATCTTTCCGCCTCTATCTAAGACATGTTCTTGTTGCGCTCCGTCTTATCACTCTTGCTCTTCTTATCATTATCATGGCAAGACCTCAGTCGAAATCGAACTGGAAAAACATCAGCACCGAAGGCATCAATATTATTATTGCGCTCGATATTTCATCCTCTATGATGGCCAGAGATCTGAAACCCGATCGCATTGAAGCTTCTAAAGCGGTGGCCATGGATTTTATTGACAACCGCCCCAACGACAGGATAGGTCTTGTGATCTTCAGCGGAGAAAGCTTTACACAATGTCCGCTCACCAGCGATCATGCGGTGGTGAAAAACCTTTTCTCCGACATCCACACCGGAATGGTAGATGATGGTACCGCCATAGGGATGGGGCTGGCCACTGCCGTGTCACGGATTGATACCAATGCAAAAAGCAATATCATTATTTTACTGACTGATGGAGTAAACAATCAGGGCGCCATCGATCCGCTCACCGCTGCAGATATCGCTCGAACCTATAAGACCAGGGTCTATACTATAGGACTGGGAAGTACCGGAAAAGCCCTGGCCCCGGTAGCCAGAGACGCAAACGGCCGATATCAATACGGGTATGTAGATGTAGAGATTGACGAAGAGATTCTTAAAAAGGTAGCGGCGATTACCGGTGGCAAATATTTCAGGGCAACAGATACGGATAAGCTTAAAAAGATATATCAGGAAATAGACAAGATGGAGAAGAACATAATAGAGGAAAGAGATTTTTCAAAGAAAAAAGAACTCTTCCTGCCCCTTGCAATTGTAGCATTGATTTCTTTGCTCCTGGAATTTTTATTAAAAAACACCGTTTTAAGAAGCATAACCTGATCATCCGTCTGGCGGAATGTAACTATGAGACTGGAACACTTACACTTTATATATATACTCGGGGCCCTACCCCTGTGTGTCTTCCTGTTCCTCCTTACCCTGCAATGGAAAAAGAAGAGCATTAAGCGCATTGGTGACACCAATCTTGTATGGAAGCTGATGCCTGATGTGTCTTCTGCGAAAACCAAATTCCGGTTCACCTTGTTTCTGCTTGTTTTGGCCTGTGTCATGACTGCCATACTCAACCCTCAGTCGGGCTCACGCCTTGAAAAGGTGAAACGGGAAGGAGCAAGGATTATCATCGCACTTGATGTATCCAACAGCATGAAAGCCGAAGACCTTATTCCTAACAGACTTGAAAGAGCTAAACAGGCTATAAGTATGCTGATTGATAAACTGAGAGGGGATGAGGTCGGACTTATCGTCTTCGCAGGAAAAGCTTATGTACAGCTTCCTATAACAACAGACTATGCTGCCGCAAAATTATTTCTAGAAAACATTGATACGGACCTGGTCCCCACTCAGGGAACATCACTTAGCTCCGCAATAGATCTGGGAGTCGAATCCTTTGGTCCTGAAGAAGGCAAAAACAAGGCCTTGATCATTATCACTGATGGTGAAGACCACGAAGGTGGAGTGATAGAAGCCGCAGCTCAGGCTCTGAAGAAGGGCGTGGTGATTCACACCATCGGGCTAGGGTCTCCGGATGGCGTACCGATCCCTGCCTTCATCGGAAAAATCAAGAACGGGTTTCGGAAAGACAAAAACGGTGCTACCGTCATTACAAAACTCAACGAACAGGTGCTCCAAGAAATAGCAGTCACTGGCCATGGGTTCTATATTCATGCATCAAACACGGAACTTGGATTAAACAAACTCCTGGATGAAATTAACCGCCTCGACAAAACAGAGCTTCTGGTCACTAAGTATTCTGATTACGATGACTACTTTCCTTATTTCATATGGGTTGCATTCTTCCTGATCTTATCTGAAGGCCTGATCTCAGAAAGAAGAAGTAAATTGTACTCCCGTTTAAATCTGTTCGGAGAAGAAAAATGAAACAACCGGGTAAATTCATGTTTGGAAATGAGAATAGCCTGGGGCTGCTCTTATGCTTTCTTATGCTTTGCTCTGGGATAAGGGCACAGGAAGAAAAGAAGTATCTGAGAGATGGTAACAAGGCTTACGAAGCAGGTAAATATAAAGAAGCTGAAGACCAGTATCAGAAATCTGTAGAGGTGAAACCAGACAACCTTAAAGGTGCTTTTAACCTTGGAGACGCATATTATAAACAAGGGAAATATAAAGAAGCTGCCGCTAAGTTTGAAGAACTTACCAAAACCATCACCGGAAACGATAAGCTAAGCGCTGAAGCTTATCACAATCTTGGCAATGCCCTTCTTAAGGATAAAAAGTATGATGAGTGCATCAACGCTTACAAAAAAAGTCTTTCTCTTAACTCAACAGATGATGACACCCGCTACAACCTGTCTTATGCCCAACAAATGCTGAAACAACAACAGCAAAAGCAAAACAAAGACAATAAGGATAATAAAGACAAACAGAAAGACAAGAAGAAAGATCCCGACAAGGATAAAGACAAAAAAGACAACGGTAACAAGCCCAAGGACAAGCAAGACCAGGACAAATCAAATAAAGACCAACAGAATCAGGTATCAAAAGATGCGGCAAAAAAAATGCTGAAGGAGGTAAACAATAATGACAAGAAAGTACAGGCCAAACTCAAGAAACAAAAGGAGGCCGGAGTTCCTGTAAAAATTGAAAAGGATTGGTAAAACCCTATTTATGAAATCTTGTTTTTTGCTTTTTATTTGCTTCCTCTTTTCGACTCTGGGGTTTTCCCAGGGGCTGAGCGCCAGCATAAATAAGAATCGCGTTGCCGTCAATGAAACGGTAGATGTAACGTTTTCCTTTTCAGGAAACGGCACCGGGTTTCAGGCGCCTTCGTTTGCAGACTTCAATGTTCTTTCGGGTCCGAACAACTCTCAGGCTGTTCAAATAATCAATGGCAGAATGTCTCAGTCTACATCCTATTCGTATTACCTAAGTCCAAAGAAGGAAGGCAAGTTGGTCATCAGCCCGGCATCAATAACTCTTGGAGGAAAAAAGATTGAATCAAACAGCATTACGATCGAGGTTACTAAAACCTCGACTTCAGGAAAAGGTAAATCAGACCAGGGGGCAAACGACAACCTGTTTGTCAAAACCAGCGTGAGCAAACAGAAGGTTTACTTGGGCGAACTGGTAACTATTTCTTATAAAGTGTACGCCCGGGTAAATCTGGTCGGTTTCCGGAATGCAAAGATGCCTTCCTACACAGGATTCTGGTCGGAAGACCTGAAATCACCTTCAACCTATTCAGTAACAAAAGAAACTCTAAACGGACTTCAGTACTCTGTGGTCGAGTTCAAAACGACTTGCCTGTTTCCGCAGAAGAGCGGCACCCTGCCTGTCGATCCGATAGAGATCGACGCTATAGTAAGGCAGCAGAGTCGATCTGCTGACCCCTGGAACATCTTTTCTATGGGAACGGAAGATGTGGAGTATAAGCTCAACGGAACTCCAATAAAAATAGAGGTGGTTCCATTACCCGAAAAAGGAAAGCCTTCCGGGTTCTCGGGGGCTGTGGGTCAGTTTTCGATGAATGCTCAGATGAATAAAAACACGGTGAAAGCGAATGATGCTGTTAATCTCAACGTCAGTGTCACCGGCAAGGGAAACATCAACCTCGTCGATATTCCTAAGTTCCAGATTCCTCCGGATATAGAGAGCTATGACCCTAAAACAGCTGAGAATATTACGGTGAAAGTAGGGGGCGTTGAGGGAACCAAATCTGCGGAATATGTACTTATTCCCAGACATCACGGAAGCTACAAGATAGAGCCTACAGAGTTCAGCTACTTTGATCCGGTTAAAGAAGGCTATGTTACCCTCCGTTCCCCCGAATTTGATCTAGAGGTGGAAAAGGGCGAAGGCGAAAGCTCCTCCGCCGGTGATCTTGCTTCCGGTGGAAATAGAAATGAAATAGCCATTATTGGTAATGATATCCACTATATCAAAAACACCCCGGGGCTGCTCCGTCAAAAAGGAGAGCACTTTTATGACTCCACTGCCTTTCGGTTAGGATTTTTGGCTCCTGGGCTTGGATTTCTTCTTTTTCTTCTCCTATGGAAAAAACAAAAAAAAGACCAAAGTGATCTAAAACTCGTTAAAAGCAAAAAGGCAACACGTATGGCCCAAAAGAGGCTGGCACAGGCGTCTTCCCATATGCAGACCGGGAACAAAGAAAAATTTTATGAGGAGATCTCTCGTGCACTTTATGGTTATCTGAGCGACCGGCTCTTTATGCAGGTTGCTGATCTGTCAAAAGACTTCATTGAGGCGACGCTGGAACGTTTTGATGTGTCTGCCTCAATCCGACAGGAGTTGAGCTCCATCCTCGACTCCTGCGAATTTGCCCGTTATGCTCCTACTGTTGCACAAGGAAACCTGAAACAAATTTATGATCAAAGTATATTACTCATTACCAAACTCGAAAATGAGATAACTAAGGCCGGGAAGCTTTCTTAATGACCCCTAGCATGAAACAACTATTCGCCTTCTTCTGTTTTTTGTTTCTCTCCATTAACCTTTTTGCGGGAGCCGAAAAAGCCTTGCTCGATTCTGCAAACAAGGCTTATTCCAAAAAAAACTATCCCGCCTCAATCGCTTTTTATGAAAAAGTGCTTGCCAAAAATGTAGAAGCCCCGGAAATCTATTATAACCTTGGAAATGCCTATTTCAAAAACCGGAATCTGCCCCTCGCCATTCTTAACTACGAACGGGCAAAAAAAAGAAAGCCGGAAGACGAGGACATTGCCTTTAACCTAAAAATGGCTAATCAGTTAATAGCGGATAAAATAGAAAGTCCGGAGATCCATTTCTTATCTGCACAGCGATCTCGCCTATTGAATACATGCACAGAGAAGACTTGGTCGCTTTATAGCCTTGGCTCTTGGATGATTTTTCTTTGTCTACTGATGATCTATTTCGTTTCTGGTCGCACAGGGATTCGTCAGCTCTCTTTGGGATTTTCCCTCCTATTCCTCCTTCTCTCGCTCTCCACCTTTTTTCTGGCAAGAGAATGTTTTAAGGACTCGGTAAAGCAAGAGGAAGCCATCATTTTGGCCCCGAATATCACCGCCAAAGGATCTCCCGATAACAAGGGTACAGACCTGTTTATCCTTCATGAAGGATCAAAGGTTACCTTGCTCCAGAGCAGCGGAGAGTGGTACGAAATAAGGCTTAACAATGGTCATTCGGGCTGGCTTCCGAAGACTGCATTAGAGACAATCTGATCGGTACGGTATGCTCTTCCGGCATCCGGAATGAGCCGGACTTGATTCTCCCCCGTTCTTTAAGAACAATAGTGTCTTTCTGCAACTCTTCTGTAATACTTGATTATATTAGCATCATAAGAAGAAAATTAATTTATATTTGTTGCAGACAACCACAAATGGTTATCCAACGCTAACCCCAAAACAAATCATTATGGCAAAAAAGACCGCAAAAAAAGCAGCTAAGAAGGCAGTAAAAAAACCAGCTAAGAAGGCAGCCAAAAAGGCACCTGCAAAAAAAACCGCCCGTAAACCAGGTGCAGGACTTATGAAACCTTACACTCCAAGCGCCGACCTGGCAGCAGTAGTAGGCAACAAAGCTATGCCCCGTACAGAGGTTGTTAAGAAACTTTGGGTTTACATCAAAGCCAACAAGCTGCAGGATGCCAAGAACAAACGCATGATTAATGCAGATGCTAAACTGAAACCTATCTTCAGTGGCAAAGGACAAGTATCTATGTTTGAGATGGGCAAGCACCTCTCCAAACACCTGAAATAGGTCTATCTCATACCAATTCGAACCCCGAAGCCTGCTCTGTCTCTTCGGGGTTTTCTTTTCCCCTGTTATCAACTTGTTCAGAACATTTACCCCTTGGAACTTGCACGGACAGCGGATTTCTTTACTTTAGCATCTTTAAATCCAAATTAACCTAAAAATCAACAAACGCATGAACAAGTCAGAACTCATTGATTCAATTGCATCAGAAGCAAAAATTTCCAAAGCAGACGCAGGAAGAGCCCTGGATGGTTTTATCAACGCTACTACTAAGGCCCTGAAAAAAGGTGACCGTGTTGCTCTCGTTGGATTCGGTTCTTTCTCTATCAGCAAGCGTGCTGCAAGAAAAGGTCGTAACCCACAGACTGGAAAGGCAATCCAAATCAAAGCTAAGAAAGTAGCCAAATTTAAAGCTGGTGCTGATCTTGCTAAGACAGTAAATAAGTAATCCTTTTTTTACCGTTTTGTTAAAGCCCCTTGCTGTTGGCAAGGGGCTTTTTCTTTTGCCCTCCCCTCCGCATCTTTCCCGGTTCTGAAACATTTCTATATCTTCACAAAATCAATTCTCTGTATCGATGAACAAACAAATGACTCTGGACGAGATTCAGGACTTCAAAGGAAAGTACCCCAAACAACTTTGGTTCTTGTTTCTTTCCGAAATGTGGGAACGCTTTTCGTTTTATGGTATGAGGGGCATGCTCACCATATTTATGGTCGAGAAACTTTTACTGACTGAAAAAGAATCTCAGTTACGCTACGGTGCAACTCAGGCTTTTGTCTACACCTTGGCATTTGTAGGTGGCCTATTTGCAGATAAGATTCTGGGGTTTCGCAAATCTCTTTTCTGGGGCGGCTTTCTGATGATTGTGGGTAGCTTTACCCTAGCCTTTTCCCCTGTTAGTCTTTTTTATATCGGGATCAGTTTCACCATCGTCGGTACCGGCTTTTTCAAACCAAATATCTCCACCATGGTTGGAGCTCTTTATAAAGAGGGAGACCCGCGACGTGATGCTGGCTTTTCTCTGTTTTATTCTGGAATCAATATTGGTGCTCTGTTAGGAGGAATTCTTTGTATTTGGGCGGCAGATACTTTTTCCTGGAATATTGCGTTCGCCCTTGCAGGAATTTTTATGGTCTTTGGCTTGGCCATCTTCGTTTTTACTCAAAACAAAATTGGTCCCATCGGACTTTCTCCTCTATCCGATAATCTGAGCAAACAGAGAAAACTGACCTATGAAGTAGCTGTTTATTTGGGCTCCCTCGCCATCATCCCGCTCATTCTTATCCTTGTCAGGAAAACAGAATATACCGACTTGTTTATGTACACGGTAGGCCCCTTAACCCTTCTCTATCTCCTTTGGGAAATGCGCAAATTTTCTCTTGCTGAAAACAAAAAACTTATTGCCGCCCTGGTGCTGATTCTTTTTTCAATCTTTTTTTGGGCTTTCTTTGAACAGAGCGGAGGTTCTTTAAGTCTGTTTGCCAGACACAATCTGAGCAAGTATCTTCTCGGCATTCCAATGAACCCGAATGCTGTTAACAATGGAGCCAATTCTGTTTTCGTTATTGTTTTCAGTCCTCTGGTTGGTTTGGCCTGGCTCTGGCTTTACAAGAGAAAACTGGAACCTAATACCATCGTAAAGTTTGGGTTGGGCTTTCTGTTTGTTGGGCTTTCTTTTTACGCCTATTATGCCACCCGATTTTTTGCAAATAGTCAAGGCATAACCTCTCTCAACATCTTTACTTTTGCTTGTTTCGTCGCTACCCTTGGCGAGCTCTGCCTCTCCCCTATCGGTCTTTCAGCAATGACTAAACTATCACCCCGGCCTCTTCAGGGAATTATGATGGGTCTCTGGTTTCTTGCAAGTGCATATGGACAATATTTGGCTGGAATTTTTGGTGCAGATATGAGTTTGGACAATAAGGACGCCTCTGCTACAGAGAAACTTTTCGCTTATACGGACGGCTATAAACACCTGGCCATCTATGCCCTGATAGCTGGTGTGGTTATGATTCTTATCTCACCGCTAATCAAAAAACTGATGCAGGAAGTAAAATAAATCGGTAAGAAATAGCCGAAACTCAAATTTTCTGAAGGCCCATCAGAAGATCCTGAAGCAACTGTTCCCCGTCTTCTATTCCAATATAAAATCTCACCATATTCCAGGGCAAGGGGTTTTCAAAACTTTTGGAGGCGGCAAGTGCACATAGCGGAAAGGCTAAAGATTCATATCCACCCCACGAGGTTGCAATAAGAAATCGTTGCAGCGAATCCACAAAGCGCTCCACCCCCTGTTCGTTCTCCACCTTAAGCATTATAGAAAACAAGCCGCCCCCTTGCTTCATTTGTTTCTTTGCAAGAGCAAGCTGTGGATTGCCAGGCGCAAAAGGATAATAAATTGCCTCTACCCTTTCGTGATTCTCCAAAGCTGTAACAATTTTTAATGCGCTTTCTGCACTCCTGTTAATCCGGAGCTCAAGCGTCCTCATTCCTCTTATCATTAGCCATGCATCATGCGGAGAGATTATTGCTCCAAGCGTCATATACTCTTCCGCAAGCATTTTTTGAATCCGTTCGCGACTCCCGCAAACGACTCCTGAAACTACATCACTATGACCACTTAAATACTTAGTCCCGGAATGTACGATCAGATCTGCACCCATCGAAGCTGGTGTTTGATTTAATGGAGAACTGTAGCTATTGTCAATAATGGTGATGAGCCCTCTACTCCTTGCCAATGTCGTTAACTCTTCGATGTCCTGCATTTCAAACGTAAGCGAATTGGGGCTTTCCAAATAAACGATACGGGTATTCCCCTGGATAGCCATATCAACAGCCGACGCTTCGCTTGCGTCAACAAAGCTTACGGTCACACCAAACTTTACCAAGTATTTGCTAAGCAAGGAGGCTGTCCAGCTATATGGCTTTTGAACACAGATCACATGGTCGCCTTGTTTTGTTGTGCTCATAACTGCTGCAGCCACCGCTGCGCTTCCGCTTGAGAATACAAGCGCATCTTCTGTGCCTTCGAGGGCTGCTAGCTTTTTCCTTAGTGTACCTACGGTCGGGTTAAATCCCCGGGTGTAAAAAGGTTCCTCTAGCTCGTGTTTCAATTTTTCTCTCAGCGCCGAAACACTTGGCGTCGAAAAGTTTACTGTTTGAAAAATAGGAGGGGATACAGCTCCATAATATTCTTCACGCTCTTCCCCGAGGTGATTAAGTATATGGGATAAATCTCTTGAGTCTGTTTTCATCTTTATTCTCTATATAATGGGGCTAGAGGACTTTTTTGCTTAATGTGGTGTATTACAGTTGATTATAACAAATAAACAATCTTTGCCACTCTTCAAATTTGATTCTCTCCGTTATTTTTTTCCTTATAATCGAATTTTTTAAAGATAAAGAATGCTGTTATAATTAGAAAAATAAATCCAACGATATGGTTCCAGCCTAGCGCTTCTGTATTAAAGAAGATCGTTGAGAATATTACAAATAGGCCAAGCACAAATATCTCTTGGATTACTTTCAGTTCTACTAAAGAAAATGGACCACCGTTTGTTTTTATAACCAATTCTATTTGCGGGCACCTGGAAACAATATTTAAATAATGCAATACCCCAACTCATTAGAATGATAGAAATCAAACCAAGATTTTCGCTCCATTTCATCCGACTAAATTTTTAGTGGCCATACAGGTTAAGGCCATAAATGTGTTTGAAAAGACAAAAAGTACTATTCGTATATATTGCCTTCGTAGTTGTCTATTTTAAGTGCAAAGGAAACAAAATTTTTCTTGCTCTTATTTATCTTCTTCCTGCTTTTGGGGCTGGTTCATTAAGTATATAATAATATATTATCCGGTTTTTGTTTCACTTGAAATAATTTAATTAGCAGATTAAAAAAATCGTTCTGGTGAAGAATGCGTACTATATTTTGGTGGAGATTGTATTAGGTTTAATGTTTCACGTGAAACATTAGCAGTGCATCCCGGTTGTTCTTCAAACGAGAGCAAAAAAAGGCCCTTTCGGGCCATTTGACAATAGAACAAAGGAGCCCTATGCCTTTTTCAGGATATAGATTTGACTGGAGCTGGTGAGGCCTTTCGCGCCAACATTCAAGTTAGAAAGAGCACCTTGAAACAAGGCCCTAAGGATACGGGGCTTTCCTGACTTGTACTTTTCACTTAGCATGCTTACGTAATAAGAATCAAACTTCATGGGAAGAATTGATTTGATTGTAAAGCCATGTTTGCTGAATAAATTCTCGATATCTCCTGGCGAAAAGTGATACAAATGACGGGGAACATCATACGCTGCCCAAAACTCTTTGTAGTGTTTCGCGTCTTTCGATTCGCAATTAGGCACAGCAATCAGGACAACACCGTTTGATTTAAGAAGTCGATGAAGGTCTTTAATCCTGTCTATCAAGCTAGGAACATGTTCTAAAACATGCCACATAGTTATAATATCATAGGAAGTAGAGGGTAATTTGTTCATTTCTTCTTCAGAAAAAACAGACAGACCGAAGTTCTTTTTGGCTTGGGCGGCCGCCATTTCGCTCGGTTCAACTCCATTTCCTTTCCACCCAGAAGAGATACAAGCATTAAGAAACTCTCCAGTTCCACAACCAATATCTAGGATTTGACCGACAGGCGACTCCTCATTAATCTGAGCCACCTTCCCTTTGATTGTATGAGCTCGGACTTTTTTATAGAGCCAGTTTATTAATCCTTTACTAGAATTGGAGTGCGATATATAGTCCTCAGACAGATAATACCCGCCTAGTTTGTGTGCTTCGGGACGGGGATTTGTGAACCGAAAACCACAGGACACACAACGAACAATGGAAAATGTTTCACGTGAAACGGTATAGTCTTTACAACTTAAGAATGGCAAAAAATCACCGCTATTGCAAATCGGGCAGCTTTTCAGGGTATCCATAGAGGGGCCGTATAAATGAAAAATTGAATTTTATTCTTTGCCGAGGAAGATGTTACACGTGAAACATTAACGACCAAGATAAACCATCAAAATAGAGATGTCAGAAGGGGAAATGCCTGAAATACGAGAGGCTTGTCCAATTGTCATTGGTTGAATTTTACAAAGTTTTTCTCTTGCCTCGTTCGAAAGGGATGTCAATTGAGAATATTCAAAGTCGGCACCAAGCTTGATGTTTTCTAGCCGTAATATTTTCTCCGCCACTTCATGTTCCTTCACAATATATCCTTCATATTTCATTAGGATCTCGGCCTCATCAATTGTCTCTTTATCGTATTTTAAAATATAGTCCTTGAAAGCAGGGTTATTGGACGCGAAGTCAAGAATGGTAATATCTGGCCTTGTCAATACTCCAAACATCTTAACTTTTTGGGTGATTAGGCTTGAGCCAAATATTTCAAGGGTTGGGTTAATTTCTTCCGGGCTGATACTCTCCGATTTAAAATGCTGAATAATCTCGCTCGTTCCCAATAGCTTCTCTTCAACCCGTTCCATTTGCTCTCTCTTCGCTAGGCCGAGATCGAAAGCTCTTGGCGTTAGCCTGATGTCGGCATTATCCTGCCGTAAAAGTATCCTATATTCCGCACGGGAGGTAAACATACGATAAGGCTCATCGGTCCCTTTAGTCACCAGATCATCAATTAAAACACCTATATAGGCTTCTGAACGTCCAAGAATAAATGGATCTGATTCTGTGATTTTAAGATGCGCATTAATTCCTGCCATCAATCCTTGGCAAGCCGCTTCTTCATAACCCGTAGTTCCATTAATTTGGCCTGCAAGGTATAAATTTGGCAAGGTCTTCGTCTCTAAGGTAGGCTGAAGCTGCTGTGGAGGAAAATAATCATATTCAATAGCATATCCCGGTCTAAACATCTTACTTTTTTCGAAGCCGGGAATCCTCTTAATTGCCTCATACTGAGTTGTTTCATCTAGGGATGTGGAAAATCCATTTAAATATATTTCAACAGTATCCCAACCTTCGGGTTCCACAAATAGCTGATGTCTAGATCTTTCCGCAAAACGAGTAATCTTATCTTCAATGCTCGGACAATATCTTGGCCCTAGCCCCTTTATCCGCCCCGAAAACATGGGAGATTTTTCGAAGCCAGTCCTTAACAATTCATGAACAGCTTCGTTAGTATAGGCAACATAACAAGGTAACTGTTTGGTGAGTGGCTTAGTTTTTCCCGAGAAGGAAAATTTTCCCGGTGTTTCATCCCCCGCCTGTAGTTCCATTTTTGAATAGTCCAGGGAGCGTCCATCGATTCTCGGAGGAGTTCCGGTTTTCATGCGTCCACCTACCATTCCGAGATTTACCAGTTGCTCCGTAATTCCTGTCGCCGATTTTTCACCTGTCCTTCCTCCTCCAAACTGTTTTTCTCCAATATGAATGATTCCATTAAGAAATGTACCATTTGTAAGGACCACCGCTTTAGATCTAATCTTAATATCCAAACCAGTAACAATGCCACAACAGCGTCCGTTTTCAATCAACAAACCCTTGACCATATCCTGGAAGAAATCAACATTCGGAGTGTTCTCCAACATTTGTCTCCATTCTTGGGCAAAAAGCATTCTGTCGTTCTGGGTTCTGGGGCTCCACATTGCTGCTCCCTTCGATTTATTAAGCATCCTGAACTGGATCGCCGACCTATCACTTACAATACCTGAATAGCCCCCTAAGGCATCTATTTCGCGAACAATTTGACCTTTTGCGATACCTCCCATAGCTGGATTGCAACTCATCTGGGCGATGGTCTGCATATTCATCGTAACCAGCATAACCTTCGACCCCAGATTAGCTGCCGCTGCTGCTGCCTCACATCCGGCATGCCCTGCACCTACCACTATCACATCATATTCTGAAAACATTTGAATTCGCTTTTTTTGAAAGGGGGACAAATTTAACAATTTTTTCTCTTTCTTTCTGTTACCTACTTGATAATTAGACGTATTAGAAGGGGGGATTAGAGAATAATCACCTTCAACCTAAAATTGCGTCTGGCCAAGATCGCATAGGGTGCTGAGGAATAGGTGTCTATATAAAGCAAATCCAGCACAGGTAGGTCTGCGAGACAGGAAGCCAAGGTCCCGACATTTCCACTGTAGGCGATGTCTAGTTCCTGAAGATTCTCCATTTGGCAAATTTCAGGAGGAATGGAAGGAAGTGAATTCTTGCCAATAAATAAAAATTTCATTTTTTTCAATTTTCCGATCGACGAGGGAATAGACGAAATAACATTATGATCTAAATAAAGCTGTTCAAGTTTTATACATTTCCCTATTCCGCTTGGTATTTTTTCAAGATTGTTATAGGAAACAAATAATTGCTCAAGATTGACAAGCCCCTCAATTTCTTCAGGCAATGCTCTTAACCTGTTATCCTTTATAGATAACTCCTTAAGCATTGTTAACTTTCCAACAGAGGTTGGCAATAGCGTCAAACGATTACTGCTTAATAAAAGGTGCTCAAGCGATCCAAGGTCACCAATTTCGACGGGAAGCTCTACAAGCTTATTCCGAAAAATATTCAGTCTCTTCAGTTTCTTTAGTAGGCCTAGTTCCTTTGGAAGAAAAAGTAAGTTGTTATTGTTGAGTTCAAGCTCTTCCAGATTAACAAGTCTGCCGATCTCCGGGCCCAGGCTATCCAGTCCTTTGTAAGAAAGTTTTAAATGATAAACTTGTTCGGGATTTATAAGTGCCTCTTTAAGATCCTTATAAACGGTATTGTTCCTCTGACTGAATCCCAAAACACAGTGAGTAATGAAGAGGAAAAAAAAACATCCTTTTTGCATTCTGAAAACGATATTATAACCCGAATTTGGCAGACAAATCCAACATCCGGTTAATAGGTAATCGGGCCTTGTCAAGCAGAAACATACTCATCTTAATTTCAGGTTGTTCGTATCTCAGACACAAGTATAATTTTTCAAGGGTGTTTAATTTCATATGCGGGCAATCATTGCAAGCACAATTATTGTTTGGAGGTGCCGGAATAAACGTTTTTCCCGGAGAACCCTTTTCCATCTGGTGAAGAATTCCTGTTTCGGTTGCTACAATAAATTCCTTTGCAGGTGATTTTATGGTATAGGAAAGCAATGCAGTTGTAGACCCTATAAAATCCGCAAGTGTCAGTACTGCTTGTTCACACTCTGGATGAGCTATAAATTTTGCATTTGGATGATAATGTTTCAGTTTAGTAATTTTTTCCAAAGAAAATATTTCATGAACCATACAACTCCCATTCCAAAGAACCATCTCTCTACCTGTTTTTTTGGAAATATAACTCCCTAAGTTTTTATCCGGAGCGAATATTATTTTCTGTTGGGGTGGCAAACTTTCAACTATTTGTATAGCATTCGACGAAGTACAAATGATATCAGAAAGGGCTTTTATCTCGGCGCTACAATTGATGTAGGTGATTACAATATGATCCGGATGTTGAGCCTTAAAAGCGGCAAATTCTTCCGGGGGGCAGGAATCTGCAAGAGAGCAACCAGCTCTCAGGTCGGGGAGTAAAACTTTTTTATCGGGGCACAGAATTTTTGCTGTTTCTGCCATGAAGTGAACTCCAGCAAACACAATAACATCAGCATCGGTTTTTGCAGCCTGTTGAGACAATCCAAGGCTATCACCGATATAATCCGCCGCATCCTGAATATCGTTCTCCTGGTAGTAATGGGCAAGCAGTATTGCATTTTTTTCTTTCTTGAGTTTTTTTATTTCCTCAAAGATATCCAGAGAAGGGTCAACTTCCATATTCACAGACCCATTTTTTAATAACAACGCTTTCATCTTTTATTTAACTATATATATTATTTATATTCTTTAAAAGATTTATAATAGTAATAATAGGGTGTTGAAATGGTTGAAAAAATTGGTATGAAACATTTGCTCAATCATTAATTCACATCAGGAACGAGGTTATAAACGTGTTATAAGAATCAAATTGCCTGATACAGAATATAGTGTATTGTTTTTAACAAGTTTTGAGCGTAGGCGCAAAACCTAAATTGTTATTTAAATTTTCTCCGATTCTCTTAACAAAGGTGTTCATTTTTTAATGAATAGTAGGCGAATTCTTTTAGTCATTAATCGAAAGAATTTTTAAGAGTATTCATTCCTCAACAAAACAAGGCTTTTTTACATTTAGTTAATAACCGTTTTCCTCGGAATTTATAGATAACCTGTTAATAAAATTAAAACTACCAGATTTACAGTCACTTGCATATATTTTGCATTTTTACTCTGAAAATAATTAAGACAGCTTACATGACATTAAAAAGAATTTCAATCGGTGCTGATCATGCGGGGTTTAAATTGAAAGAAAAGGTACGAAATTACCTGGATAAAAAAGGATATACGGTCAAGGACTTAGGATGTTTTTCCGAGGAAAGGGTAGATTATCCCGATTTCGGTCATGCTGTTGCCAGGTCTATCGAAAGCCTCGAATCCGAGGCTGGAATCATTATATGCGGAAGTGGAAACGGCATTAATATGTCTGCCAATAAACATGCAGGTATTCGCTCCGCGCTTTGCTGGAAACCCGAAATAGCAGAATTGGCCCGACAACACAATAACGCAAACGTTCTTGCATTACCTGCCAGATTTATGGATGACGAACAAGCCCTGAGATGTGTCGACATTTTTCTAAATACTCCTTTTGAAGGAGGAAGACATACGGAAAGAGTGAACAAAATAGACTGCTAATAAACTACCAGCCAAACCATTTTCTCGCTTATGATAAAGAAATTTATATCGAGCATCATTCTTGCTTCGCCAATAATCATGTTTGCACAGGAAGCCGACACGATTGCACAGCGCTATTCCCGTCAGGTGGACTCTATCCAGCTAAAAGCCCACCTAAACATCATCGCATCAGATGCATTCGAAGGAAGAGAAACAGGACGGAAGGGGCAAAAACTAGCGGCAGACTATATTCAGAAAGAGTTTCGCAAATTAAAACTAAAGCCAGGAAACGATACCTCGTTCCTACAAAACTACCCACTGGTTGTGCGTAAACCAGGGAATATTGATTTCTCCGTTAATGGCACACCTTATGTCTTTCGTAAAGACTTTTATACTATACCTCAGCCAGAATTTCATGATCAGACTTTCGAAGCTGCAGAGGTGTTTTTTCTTGGATATGGAATTAAGGACTCCACGATGAAATATGACAACTATAAAAAAGCCCCTGACCTTAAAGGCAAAGTGGTTATTATTTACCCAGGTGAACCAAAAGATAAGGGAGGAAATTTCCTTAAAACAGGCACAAAAGAAGAAAGTAATTGGACCGGCAACCCTGCAGATAAAATAAATGCAGCAAGAGAAGCCGGAGCGAAAGTGGTTCTCTTTATCACTACAGCAGATCCTGCGGCACTAAAAAAAGCGGGCCGGGGAAACGGAGAAAAGATGGCGCTGGCAACGAAAATACCAGAAAAAGGGGAGATGATGTTCTTTCAGATTTCCAAGGAAATGGGGGCCAAGATACTTGGGGTTGACCCGGAAGAACAAATAAAGAAGATGGAATCAAATAGCAAAGCGAAGCTATTGAAGGTGGAGGTAAAATTGAAAATTGAAGTTCATAGGGATGAGCCCGGATATTCAGGAGACAATGTAATTGGAATTCTGGAAGGGTCTGCCAAACCAAAAGAATATGTGTTTGTTACCGCTCACTATGATCACCTGGGAATTCAGGGTGGATTGATATACAACGGAGCAGACGATGATGGATCCGGCACCGTTTCCGTGCTTACGCTTGCCAAAGCATTTGCAAAAGCGAAGGAAGAGGGACATGGGCCGGAACGTAGTATTGTATTTATGACGGTTTCGGGAGAGGAAAAAGGATTATTGGGTTCGGGCTGGTATGTTGCACACCCTACGATACCTCTTGAGCTGATCGAGTGTGATCTTAATATCGACATGATTGGGAGGGTTGATGAACAGCATACAAATGATCGGAACTATGTATATATTATAGGCTCCGATAAGTTGAGCTCGGAACTTCATGCAATCAGCGAACACACAAATGCAACATATTCCAAACTTAAGCTCGATTATACTTACAATGATGTAAATGACCCAAACCGGTTTTATTATCGTTCAGATCATTATAACTTTGCTAAGAACAACATCCCCGTTATATTTTATTTTAACGGAACCCATGCAGACTATCACCAACCGAGCGATAAGATAGAAAAGATAGAATTCGATTTGCTTGAGAAAAGGGCCCGACTGGTATTTTATACATTGTGGGATCTGGCAAACAGACAAGAGCGCATTGTTGTTGACTCACACAAGAATTAAAGATAATTGACTAATATTTAATTCAGAACTCAAACGGAATATATGGCAAGTCAGGCAGAACAGTTTATGGAGGCGGCAGAAAAGAAAGTCTTTGACGACGAACATCGCCGCAAACTAAAACACAATATTGGTCAGTATAACAAAAAGGTTTTAGAAGGAAAAAGACAGTTCAGCAATTATGAACTGGCGAGAACCCGTGCGTCTGCATTGAAGACCAAGGTTATCGAAAACCTGGACAAATACCTGATTGAGTTCGAGTCGAACTTCATTAAAAGAGGGGGTAAGGTTATATGGGCGGTTGATGCGGAAGAAGCAATGCGGGAAGTTATACAGATTATGAAAAAGAGCAACTCCCGCGTAGTCGTGAAATCCAAATCCATGGTAACGGAAGAGGTGCATTTTAATAAGTCCCTGGAAAAAGAAGGCCTTGTTTCTCTGGAAACAGACTTGGGGGAAGTTATTCAGCAGATGGATGACGAACCCCCGTACCACATTGTTACCCCGGCTATGCACAAGTCTAAAGAAGATGTAGCAAGGCTTTTTCATGAAAAACTTGGAACTCCGATTGACTGGACACCTCAACAAATCACAGCCTATGTTCGTGATGATTTAAGAGAAAAGTATCAAACAGCAGACGTGGGTGTAACAGGAGGAAACTTTCTTATTGCAGACACAGGAGCGGTTGCGGTAAGCGAAAACGAAGGCAATGCATTGATGTCTGTTTCGTTTCCGAAGATAGTGATCTCTATTGTGGGGATTGAAAAACTGATTCCAAGTATTTATGATTTGGATTTATACTGGCCCTTGCTTGCAACAAACGGAACCGGTCAGAATATGACGGTTTACAACACCATTTTAACTGGCCCCAAATATCCAGGGGAGGTTGACGGCCCAGAAGAGATGTATGTAATTCTTCTTGATAACGGCCGTACGAATATCCTGTCAAAGCCTGAGCAAAGAAGGGCATTGAACTGTATACGCTGCGGCGCATGCCTGAATGGATGCCCGATTTATGAAGGAGTCGGCGGACACTCATATGGAACGACCTATAGCGGTCCCATTGGCTCTGTTCTTACACCAAACATGAAAAACCTTCAGGAGTTCAAGCATTTGAGTTATGCATCTTCCCTATGCGGAAAATGTACGGAAGTTTGTCCGGTCAAAATCGACCTTCATAAACTCCTATTAACAAACCGTCGCGATGCTGTAACCGAAAAATCAACAAAGACAGAAAATGTAATCTGGTTTTTCTGGAAAGGAGCAATGCTTAAACGAAGTAAAATGGAAAAGGGTGGGGCCAAAGTAAAGAACTTCATGCTTAAACAATTCTTCAAAAAAACCTGGGGAGACCGTCGTGAGTTGCCTTTGGTCGCACCCAAATCGTTTAATCAAATTTGGAAAGAGCGGAGAGGGGTTAAGTAAAAGGTTATCAACAGTCCATGGTTTTTGTTGAAAACTGTCCGCAACTTATCTTGTTGGTCTGCGTAAAAAAAGCGAAATTCAATTTATCTAAAAAGACATTCTATGACAAGATTTGATTTCCTGTCTTACAATGACAGGCCATGTAAGTTCAGACTTCGGACGGGAAAGGATGTTTTTGGGGTAATCTGGGAAATTAAATCGAGCGAATCGTTGGACTATCGCTTTGCAAGTCTTGGAGAAAGATTTACACTGCATACGAATTCAGGACTTAGAGAGAACAAAAATATTGGCCAGATCATTGACCTGGAAGAAATCATCCACGCGGAACCCCTCCCTCAGGAGGCACTATCTGCTTAGTCCTAATTGTCTCGTTCCAAATCCTTCATTCTTGAAGCCGTTCTGGTTTCGGAAGTATTACTTCAAATGTCTTAATGAACATTATTCCCCATTATCTATGGAATAACGGTTTGTTTACACCCGTTTAATTACATTATGGTGTTAATTGTAATAATGATGAAACACAATTCGGCAAAATCGCTACTTTTGAGGTAATTCGAAGGATGCTAAACCTCAGGAACATATTTATTGCCGCATTGCTGGTCGTAATCGGGTGCTGCCAGACCAGCTGTACGCCCGAACAGGCATTCAGCACAACCTACCATGCACATTTTTTCGGACTTTATAAGCCCAAGGCCAAAAGAGCAGTAACACCACAAAAGGCGTTCGCAACAGGGTTTCGCGGAAGCGACCCCTTTTCTAGGGGAAGGAGGAAGCCTAAATACAATACTACCGGAGATGGATATCACACCATCGTCAGGCATATGCGTCATCAAAACAGTATGGGTAAGCCAGGAAGCACCAAGGGCTCTTTATTCTTCAAAAGAAAGACTAGAAGACGTAGAAGCCCGGCCCAGGAGGACAAAAGGATTTTTGGTAAGTACCAGAGAAAAGTCAGAAAGAATCATGGGAAGCACTAAAAAAGCAATAATTCGATTGAGCAGTATCTACAAAGCGGAGCCAATAAAGCATTAATCTTCTGGCTAGCAACACAATAACTCCAACAAGAAGATGATCGATGACTTAAACCTCAGGGCCAAACCTCTGTCAAAATGAATATTTGATGAGTTTAAGTTAGGTAGTACTCAAATTATTTTCTGTTATCTTAGATTGGACAAACAATTAGTGTTAAGAATAACTTAATTTTGCAAATTCAAAGCAAAGAAAGAAAGGTCAACTCGCTGGATTTCCCAATGATAAAGAATAAGAAATGAACTGGAATTGGGTAATTCTGGGATTTGGAATCGTGTTTGAGGTATTAGGCACCATTTGCATGAAATTTGCAGAGGGTTTTACCAAACTTATCCCCTCCATTCTGGTTTTTGTTTTTTATGGGCTAAGTCTTGTTTCATTAATTTTTGTCCTGAAGAAGATGGAAGTGAGTATTGCTTATGCCATTTGGGCAAGCATGGGTATTGTGCTCATTGCACTGATAGGAATGATTTTTTATAAAGAGCCCGTAACAGCGCCCCGTGTGATTTCAATTTTACTGATTGTTGCGGGGATTTTCGGCTTGGAATTGTTTTGAAATAATGTTTTTAATATAACACTAATTTATGGATGTTTTTCTGACGGGGGCAACGGGTTTTTTGGGTGGAGAAATCTTGATGGATCTTGCAAAGCGCAAAGATGTAGGCAAAATCTTTTGTCTTGTACGCGCGAAATCGGAACTCGAAGCACAGGAAAGAGTCAGAAAGGTTTTTTTCCTTCATGGCGATTTTTACGATGAGAATAGGATTATTCCTATTGCCGGAGACCTATCCGAAGACCGACTTACAGAAACACTTATTCAAAATAAAGGCCTGGATTCGATCCAGACAATTATTCATGCTGCAGCCAACACCTCGTTTTCAAAGATTTTTGATACGATGGTTAAGGATGTAAATATAGAAGGCCTCCGACGTGTACTCAAGTGGAGTACGCAACTTAAGAACCTTACCACATTTTGCTACGTTGGAACCGCTACTATTTGTGGTAAAAACATTCTGAACAGGGTTGTTTTGGAGGAAGAATCTCCAGACGTAAACGCAGAGCACGTTGTAAGTTATACGTACACGAAAATGACCGGGGAGCAAGTACTGCATGATTATCTAAGTGATGATAAGATTCTGGTAGTGCGTCCATCTATTATTATGGGAGACAGCCGCCCCTGGGCTCCAAGGTCAACGGTTATACTTTGGACACTTGCAACCGTTAATTTGCTCCGTCTTGTGCCAGTAAACCCATTAGCTCAACTGGATATTATTTCTGTTGATTTCGCATCGCAAGCCATCGTGGAACTTCTGTTTGCCAAAAGAAAACATCAGGTTTATCATGTTTCTTCAGGTATGGCCGGAGCAACCAACGCACTCAAAATTACAGCAGCGATTGAACCTCATTTTAATCACCGCCCCCCCTTTAAGTTTGTGAACACTTCTCATGTGAAGCAGATGGTAGCGTGGGCCAAGAACCACCCTCCAAAACCCGGAGACGAGCTGGAACATAACACAACCCACCTGAATTACTGGAACGACATTTTCGAGAGCCGCGGACGTTTGCGTATTCTTCTTTTTGCCCTTGAGCCATACCTTGAATTCATGGAGCTTGGACAGATATTTGATAACAGCAAACTTATTGAGGACACGGGTATCAAGCAACCACTGCCGGCCCATGAATACATTAAGAATTCGGTAAAATACCTGGAAAAAATTGATGTTTTCGAAGGCGCAGTAGACCCCTGATCATGACCGAAAGAAGAACGCGCTCCTTTCAAACAGCACAGGAAGCAGAGTTCTTATTTGTTTCAGATTCTCGTTGCAGTCCTGCACAATTCGTTGTCTAACACCTTGCTTAACAATACCACCCGGGTCTTGTTTCTCTCTTTTCTCAAATGATCGGAGACTTCTTACAAGTGCGACTTTATCGTGCCACTTACCTAAAGCAAGGTTCAGCCGAACAATGATCCCTATTAGTGCCTTTAAGTCTTCGGGTTCTTGTGCCTGACGATCGTAAATCTTAAGTACTGGTAGAGCCGCTTTCAGCTCTTTTCTGATCCGGTGTACGGTTTTGGTGCTCCAGCTTTGTTTCGCAAGCTTTCTTGCATTATGGACCCTGGCCTCAACATATTCCTGAGTCAACCTCTTTACTTTTTTTATCTTCAGAGGCCGCCACAAACGATCCATTTTGTTTTTTCTTTTCTTAAGTGTTGCGGCATTGATCGCACTCAAGTCTTTTTTTATGCGAGTCAAAAGATGTTTTTCGCATTTTTTCAGATAACCAAAGTATTCCGGGTCTCTGTTTTTTGAACAGCCATATGCATTCAACAACCTCCGGTTAACTTGGATTTCCCTTAGTTCTCCAGACGACTTAAAGAGTCTTCTAAGAGGGGCTTGCATCATCACCCTGGAATTTTTGCCGGAATCAATCTCTTTCACCAGCTCTACAATGGCTCGAATTTTCTTAGTATTCACCCTGAAAAGGTGAATGCTCTTTTCATTCACAGATCTGCTTAGAACATCCAGCGACTTTAGAAGACTAACAAATTGGTTATTATGAAGCAAATGTTTTATTTTCATGACTAAAGAATTGAAGAGAGCAGGCTAATCGGTTTTCTGCACAATTCGTATTTCGTTGCTTTTTCAATTAAGCGGAGTAATATTATCAACATAAAAATAAGGCGAGGGATTGGATGAAGTAATGATAATAGTCACGGACAAAGCTGATTCGAAGCATGTTTGGCGAGAGCAAATAAAAAACGCCACCCCGGACCAGCAGGATGGCGCTCATTCTAAACAAAACTGTATTATTGTTTTTTAGGTTTAGTATCGGCGGTTTTACCTTTAGCATCACCCTTTGATTTGGTTTCACCCTTGGTTTTGGTTTCACCTTTGCCTTTGTCTTTTCCCTTGTCTTTATCTTGGGAGGCAGTATGAGTTTTTGTTTTTTCTGAATTTTTTTTGCCGGTATTTGTATTTGCAAAAACCGAAGCAGTGAACATCAGTACCACTGCAAGTGAAAGGATCTTTTTCATGTTTGTTTGGTTTTAATTTGTTTGGTTGAAAAGGAGTATTCAAGAACAATGCCAAACATTTAGAACGAAGAATACTCATTTAATCTTCACGAAACAGGCCCTGGTAAAGGGGCCCGTTCACACTTAAAATGAAGAACGGATTAAGATATCAGTTCAAAGGAGCAACATCGAGGATACAGAATGTTCCTTTTTTAATAGACGGACGTTTTCGTTCGCTGCTTTCACCGGTTGGTGCTGGTTCAAATTCTGCTGTGGGAAGAAAGAGATGATGAGTCTTTGTGTCAACAGCGATCGTCCTTGCTCCTTTTTGAGTCTTTATGGTTTCTAGTATTTTATAATTAGCCCCGCCCTGGCCCTGCACAACAGTAACGGTGCCATCTCCATTAGAGCTGTATGCGCGCTCCTTTCCCGAGTCGAACGCAACACCGTCAGCGCCTTCGCCAATAGGCAGGGAAGTAATGACTTTTCCATTTTCGGCATCCACAACCACCATAAGTTTATTATCACAGACCATAAACAGACGGTGGTTTTTTAAGTCAATAGCCAATCCGCTTGCCTCTTCTCCTGGGGCGATAGGCCACGTGTTAACGACTTTAAGTGTGGTTGTATTGATTTCACAAACGGTACTTTTGTCTTCAATATTTACAAACACCTTTCCCTTTCCGTCTGTTACAGAAAACTCAGGTTTTCCATCGAGAGGGATGGAGGAAACCACCATGTTTGTTACAGCATCTATGACCGTAATATTCTTGGAGCGCCCGTTGAAGGTTAAAACCTTTTTAGAGAAGGGGTCATAAAGGATAGCGTCTGGATTTTTACCTGGGATACCAAGCTTTACTATTGTGGCAAATGTTTTGAGATCAAAGATGGTTACAGAAGAATCTCGTCCGTTGCTGATAAAGCCCTTGTTTAGATCTTTTGCCAGAGTAATGCCATGTACCCCCTTTGTATCGGGTATGGTGGCTTTTACTGTTCCTGCTTTGGTGTCAACCACCTGAACAATCGTTCCATGTGAAATATAGAGGTATCCGGTTTCTTCGTCGCAGGTAAGATAGTCCCAGCCCCCGTCACCTTCAACCTTTATTTTCGTAACTGGTTTATATTCGGATTTTTGATTTTGTGCGGAAGCAGAAACAACAGCGCTCATTAAGATAATGCAGAGAAAAGATTTTATATTGTCCATGAGTTATTTTTTTCCAAATATAGGTGATAAATCTGGATCAAATCTGGACATCATTATCGGAAACAAATACTAATGAAGGAGGTTACAGACGCCTGTAAAGGCGTGGCTGCCTCCGAGGAAATCATTTACGGTACATTTCCATACATAGGTATCAATCTGCGCTGTCAGGTCTCCGTTATTCGCTTTTCCGTCCCAACCCTGATCCCAGATCTTGGTTTCCCACATGAGGTTACCCCAGCGGTCGAACATCATCATATGATAGGAGGAGGGGTCAATGCCTAATCCGGAGGGTTTCCAGATGTCATTTTTATTATCCCCATTTGGAGTAAACGCGTTGGGCGCATAAAAGCTAAAATCAGGGTGAATGCAAAGCGGACCACTAGCAGTATCGGTACATCCGAATGTATTTGTAACAATCAGCAGAGAGGTAAAACAACCAGTGTCAGGGTAAGTGTATTGAGGATTCTGAATGGTAGATGACGCTCCCGAAAAGTCACCGAAGTTCCAGTTCCAACTTATTGCTCCAATGCTGTGATCTGTAAATGTAATTTCGGACAAAACTATGGTTGCAGGCTGAGGCCCCAACGTAAATGCAGCTTCCGGGGTCGGCCAGGCATCAATATAATTGCTTCGCGTAAGCGAATTCTTACACCCATGAATATCGGTTACATTTTGTGTCACAGAATAAGTGCCTGGTTGAGTATAACAATGAAGTACGGAATTACAACCCGTTCCTGAACTACCATCGCCAAACACCCATGTGGCGTTTGCACAGGCGGGATTTGAAAGTCCGTTGAAATTAACACATAATTGCACGCAGCCTGAAGTATCATTTGCGGTAAAGAGAACGGTAGGAGTAGGGAAGACGGTCACCGTATCAGTGGCTTGAGCCAGAGGGGTGCCACAACCGTCTTTGACAACAACTGTGTAAATGGTTGTTGTGACAGGATTGGAGGCAGGATTTGAAATCGTGGTGTTGTTCAGGCCAAGTGCAGTGGACCAGGAATACGAAAAATTGCCATCTCCTCCGCTTGCTGTTGCGTGCAACTGTACTGTTCCTCCTGGACAAACGGATGAGTCGCCTGTGGCTACCACAAGGAGTGGGGGGCGAACGGTAACAAGAACCGGTACTGGTACAGAAGCACAATTGTTATTATCACTTGCGATAACAGTGTATGTTGTAGTTACCACCGGGCAGGCAGGGGAAGGAGCAACAACTCCGCCCGTAGTCCAGGCATAAGTATAACCCGGTGTACCTCCGGTTGCTGTAGAGGTGAGCGGAATGCACTGGCCAATGCAAAGTGTAAGCGGAGCCATAGGGCTGGCAACAACAGGAGTGGGCTGCAGAATAAGCACAGAGTCTTTGCTGAAACAGCCCCTTGCATCGGTGACGGTGAAATAATAAGTACCGGCACTCAGATTCTTCCCTGTGTCTATAGCGCTCACAACAGGAGCTGTCCAGAGGTAAGCATATGGCAATGTTCCGCCGGCACCACCAGCGACCGCCGAACCGTTTGAACCACCGAAGCAGGATGGACTTGCATCAGAAACAACCAGAGCTCGCACACCCGGGGTGTTTCCAACAGACAATGAATCTTTTGCAATACACCCGTTTGCATCCTGGACAGTTACCACATAAACACCGGGACTCACATTGTCATAACCAGAAAGAGCAGATCCTACACCAGGTGTCCAGGAATAGGAATAGCCCAGTGCTGCGGGAGATCCTCCCATAGCAAACACGGAATCCGTTCCATCAGCATGCATACAATGTGCCGGTACGGCAAACATGCTAAGTATAATTGCCGTTGGTTGTGTGATTATAGTGGTACCATTTACAGTGCACCCGTTTGCATCTGTTACGGTCACTGAATAAGTACCTGCACAGTTGTTATTACAACTTGGGGTTGTACATCCGGTGTTCCAGGAATAAGTGTAAGGAGAGACCCCTCCGGCCGGGATACAGATAAGTACTCCATCGCAGCTTCCAAGACACTTTGTTGCAACGCCGGCAACGGAAACAGAAAGAAGGACAGGCTGGGTAATTTTGACGGAGTCCACTTGAATGCATCCGTTTGCGTCTGTCGCTGTCACTGTATATTCCCCTGCTGTCAGTCCATTTGCGGAAGCAGTGATGATTCCAGAGGGGTTCCAGGAGAAACCCAAAGCGCCAGTTCCTCCGGAAGCAACAGCAGTTGCTGATCCTGTGATTCCCCCGTTACAAGCGACGTTCGTTGAAGCAGGAATTGAAAGTGTAATTGCAGTCGGTTGAGTAATGGGAGTGGTTGTTGAAGTGGAGCATCCGTTTGCATCTGTGACGGTACACGTATATATTCCTGGACAAAGACCTGTTGCGTTAGCTATTGTTCCTCCGGATGGTGTCCACGAATATGTAATAACTCCTGTTCCTCCTGTTACAGTTACAGCAGCAGTGCCGTTGCAGATACCGAAGCAGGTTACGTTCGTGACCACACCCAGAGCAACTGTTGGCCCCCCTTGATTTACAATTGTCGCATTCACAGAAGCGGTGCAGCCGTTTGCATCCGTGACCACACACGTATAAGTTCCGGCCGCAAGGCCCGTTGCTGTTGCTGTTGAAGCCCCTCCTGGCGTCCATGAATATGCATAGGGTCCATTTCCTCCATTACCGGTGGCTGTTACAGATCCATTGGGGTTACCACAGGTGGATACGTTTGAGGAAGAGGTTGCCGTAAGGGTTGTTGGCTCGGTAATCGTTACGCTAAACCCACTATTACATCCAACGGCATCATTGACAACGCAGGTATATAAACCAGCAGTAAGTGAAGTTGCTGTTGTAGCGGCTCCGCCAAAAGGGGACCAGGAATAAGAAAGAGCTCCGGTTCCTCCGGAAGCTGTGATGGTTGCTGATCCTGTATTAGAACCATTGCACAATACATTTACCTGAGCAATGGTGCCAATGATGGCAGGCGGTTCGGTGATTGTAATAATGGAGTTGATTTTACACCCGTGTGCATCTGATGTAGCACAGGTATAGGTCCCTGCAGGAGAGGCGATGGAGGTAGCAGAATTACCACCTGTCGGTGACCACAAATAAGTATATCCCGGTGTTCCTCCGGACGCATTTATCGTCCCCGAACCACTGAGTCCTCCATTGCAATCTTCGTTGATCTGAGTCGTGGTTGCAGAAAGAGCCGGAGGGTCTTTTAACAGCGTAGTTATGGAATTCGCACAGCCATTGGCATCGTTGACTGTACAAGTGAAAGTACCGGCAGAAAGATTGATGCCTGTGGCTCCTGCTCCACCAAATGGGCTCCAGGAATAAGTCAACGCTCCGAACCCTCCAACTGCTGTTACCGTTATGCTGCCGGTGGAAGCGCCGGCACATAAAGGATCTGTCTCAGTGGCAATGCTTGCTGTGGGGCCGCCTGCGTTAGGCACTATGGCTGTAGCGGTCTGCACACAATTATTGGCATCGGTTACTGTAACAGTATAAGTGCCTGCAAGTAGTCCAGCCTCCGTTGTCCCAGTTCCTCCTGAAGGACTCCAGGAATAAGTATAGAGCCCTGTTCCGTTGCTAGCAGTCACTGATGCAGATCCATTGGCGTTCCCGCAGGTAGAGGTGACCACGGAAGTTGTAGCAGTAAGCTGGGCTGGTTGGGTGATTGTTACCAGAAAACTGTTTGAACAAAGATTATGGTCTGTAATCGTGCAGGTATAAACCCCAGCAGCAAGTCCGTTTACTCCTGCGGTCGATTGTCCTCCGCCGATAAGTCCTGCCGGAGTCCATGAATAGGTATAGGCACCGGTACCACCACCTGGAGTAATAGAAGCTGTTCCATCAGTGCCTCCGTGGCAGGAAACGGTAGTCTGAGTAAATGTTCCGGTTATTGCAGGAGGTTGAGCAAGTGTGAGGACTGAAGAGATCGCACATCCGTTATTGTCGGTGACAGTACCGGTATAAGTTCCGGCAACAAGTCCAGTGGCGGTAGCAGACCCCTGTCCTCCTCCAATGGACCCAGCCGGCGTCCAGCTGTAAGTATAAGCTCCTGTTCCTCCACTTGGATTTACTGTTGCTGATCCGGTGTTGGCTCCATTGCACAGAGGATCTACATGTGAAGAGGTGGCAGTAGGTGCAGTAGGTTGTGTTATTGTGACAGAAGCGGTTATTTGGCAACCCGTATGATCAGTAACCGTAACCGTATAAACCCCTGCGGGTAATAAGGTAGCAGTAGCAGTAGCTTGGGACGGAGCAGAATCCCAGGAATAGGTAAGGGCCCCTGAGCCTCCGGCAGCGGTTACTGTGGCAGATCCTGAGGAGGCTCCCGCACAGAGTTCGTTAGTGGAGGAACTAATAACAGCAGTCGGGCTTCCGGTATTGATAATGGTAAGCGTAGAAGCTTGCGTGCATCCGCTATGATCAGTAATTGTTATGGTATAGTTACCAGCAACGAGCCCGGTAGCGGTTGTGGTTCCCTGCCCGCCACCTATAGAACCGGCTGGAGTCCAGGAATAAGTATAAGCTCCTGTACCACCAGTTGTGGAGGTCACGTTGGCTGTGCCGGTCGGATTTCCGCAACCAGCAGGTATGGTAGATGTTCCGATGGTAATTGCAGAAGGAGCCGTAAGCGTCACCCCCGAGGTGACCGAACACCCACCATGATCCGTGATTGTACATACATAACTACCAGCCCCCAATCCGGAGGCGTTAGCCGTTGCCTGTCCGGCGCCAACAGAACCCGCCGGTGCCCAGGAATAAGTATAGGGTCCGGTACCTCCGCTTGCAATAACCGATGCCGTTCCATCACTAACTCCATTACAGCTGGGGTTCGTTGAAGAGGCCGGAGCGGCCAGGGTACCTGCGATGGTGATTGTTTCCTGATCTGATACGGTGATGTGAGAGCCATCACAATTCGTGAGAACCATGGTGGCGGTATAAGTGGTGGTGGTTGCAGGGCAAACATTAAGAGTTGTGGTTGTACCAAGAGAAGGCCCGCCGGCAGTCCAGTTGAAGGTATACGAAGGAGCGCCAGTGGGTGTAAAGCGCCAGGCTTCTGAACCGGTTGTGAAGGCGGCGCAATTTCTACCTGGGGGACATACCGCTATGGTTCCGGTGGGATCTAATAATCCAACGATACCGTAACCTGTTTGCCAGCCCGGACAAGAAAAAGTAGCTTCAATATAAACATCAATATAATTTGTGTTTTCATAAAAGACGAGCTGGAAAGTGGAATTGGGAGTACCGTTACACACACCAAAACCATTATTATCATACAGTGGAATATTATTCCAACTTACAACCATTGTTCTGCAAGGCGCAGCTCCATACATTTTATAATAGCATTGACCCCCAAGAGCAGGGTCAATGTCTCTGAATACCGCATTGATGCAATTCGCAGGCATATCTGCTGTGCTTGGAAGAGGGGTGGTAACAGTATAATTATCAAAAGCACTTGCATTAGCTAGGTTAAAGCAAACATGCCCGTTGGCCCCAATCACAAACTGATTATAAGTATTGCCGAAGTAGCAGAAATTAAAACCAATATTTTCCACAGGGGTCCAGATATCGTCAGTAGCAATAAGGATTGGAGTTCCTGTGGTGTAAGAATAAGGCACATATGGAATTGCGGAAACAGAATAGGAGTTCGTCTGATTATTTGTAACCAGAGCAGCGGTCAGGTTGGAACATTGGCCCGAACAGGTAGTTGCTCCAGGTCCGCAAGTAACTGCGGGACACGCCGGAGCTCCCTGACCCCAGGAGTTAATGGATAATAGACAAATAAAAAATGCGAGGAGTGTAATTTTTTTCTTCACCAATTTCTCTTTTTTGCAGAACAAGAATCCTCTGCTAATTCTTAACCATTTATCAAAGCGAGCTTTATAACAGAACCTTCAGATTCGTTTGAGTCCAAACAGAGCATTTCAACTATTAAATGTGAAAACGGAGAAAACCGGCTGTTTCGTTGGGAAAACAGGGTATTAAAATAAGTAAAATATCTGAATTAGGAAGGATCGGAGTTGTTTTATTGAAAAGCAGCCATCATTTAATAATACTGCAATGGCCCAGATATTCATGTTTTTCGTGGAAAACATCCTGGAGCACGACTTTCCATATGTAAGTATCAATCTGGGCTATAGAGGCCCCCCCGTTAGCATGTCCATCCCATCCTTGTCCCCAGGTATAAGTTTCAAAGAGGAGATTTCCCCATCTGTCGAATATCAAAAGGTGATAATGGCTGGGGTCAATCCCCACACCTTTGGGTACCCACAGATCATTCAACCCATCACCATTTGGTGTAAATGCATTCGGGGCATAAAAGCTGAATAGAGGCAAAACACAGACTGGAGCAAGAGCGGTATCCGTGCAACCGTAAGAGTTTGTAACGATGAGGGAGACCGTGAAACAGCCGGAGTCAGGATAAAAATACTGAGGATTCTGTAGCAGAGAATACGCGCCACTGAAGTCACCGAAACTCCAGAGCCAGGCTGTTGCACCGATAGAGTGATCTATAAAGCTAATTTCAGGGTCCAATACAGTGGCCATTGGAGGAGAAGCCGTAAAAGCGGCTTCAGGATATGGATAAGTGTTTATGTAGTTGGGTTTTTTGAATGATCCGGTACAACCGTTGACGTCTGTGACGGTTACAAAGACTCCAAAAGAGCCGTGGGTAGAATAGCAATGTTGTACACCAGAGCAACCGGTTCCGGTGGTTCCATCACCAAAGCTCCAGGTGGCGGTTGCACAGGCTGGAGAAACGATAGTTGTAAATGTTACACAAAGCGGAGCGCAACCAGCAGTATCGTTAGCTGTGAAAACAGGAGCGGGTGAAGGAAAGACGGTAACAAGAATTGTTGCGGAGTCGGAAGTGGTGCCGCAATTATCGGTAAGGATAACCGTGTAAGTAGTAGTTACAGTAGGTGTTGCAACTGGGTTAGCAATAGAGGTCGAGCTGAGTCCGGCTGCAGGAGACCAGGAATAGGTATATTTTCCATTACCTCCTCCAGCGGTACAGGTAAGAGTGGCATTTCCTCCGGGACAAATCTGAACCGGCCTTCCGGCTAGAACTTCAAGCGGAGGATTCACATTTACCAATACGAATTCAGGCTGAGACACACAGCCAAGAGTATCGGTTGCCACAACAGTGTAGGTGGTGGTTACGGTTGGACAAACCGGAGATGGTGCATTTGCACCAACGGTCGTCCAGGAATAGGTATAGCCAGGAGTTCCTCCACCCCCTGAACAGAGTAGGGTGAGGCAATGACCAAGACAGATGGTAGTAGGACTCATTGGCTGCACCGTAACACGTGGAGGCTGTCGGACAGTATCGCTTAAGATACTGATGCATCCGGCAGAGTCCTTACAGGTTAATGTATAAAGTCCGGCCTGGAGCCCAGAGGCTGTGGCTGTCGCACCGCCAGAAGGTGACCAGGAGTATGAGTAAGCGGGGTGCCCACCTGTTACAATGGCAGTAACAGAACCGTTATTTCCACCATAACAGGTGACGTTGGTTGTTGAAACAATAGATGCTTTGATGCCGCTGGTATTCCCAACGAGCACCGTAGCTGAATCCGAACAGCCATGAGCATCTGTCACAAGTACGGAATAAGTTCCAGTAATCAGGGCGGTTGAATTTGAAGAGGTCCCTCCGGAAGGTTTCCATAAATATGCATACGGAGAAGTTCCTCCTATAACGCTGACGGAAGCAAATCCTGTAGGCCCCGTACAGCCTGAGGGTGTTGAGCTAGTGATAAGAGCAAGTGCGGTAGGCTGAAAAATGGTAACAGTATCGGTAGATATGCAACCAGCAGAGTCCTTTGTTGTGACCGTATATAAGCCTGCGCTCAGCCCGGAAGCGATGGCTGTATTTCCTCCACTCGGGAACCAGGAATAAGAAATGGGATTAGTCCCTCCTGTAAGACTGGCTATAGCACTACCATCATTTCCGCCATTACACTTTACATTTGTATGAGGCGAAATATTAAGCGCTCCGGGAGAAGAATTGGTAATGGTAAAAATTTTTGATCCCGAGCAGCCAGCAGAACCGGTTACTTGTAATGTATAGGTCCCAGCAGAAAGATTCATAGCCGTTGCGCCTGTCTGAACCGGAATGGTACTCCAGGAGTAGGTTAGGGTGCCGGGTACTCCGGTCACAATTGCAGAGGCTGTTCCATTTCCTTTCGAACACTTCTCGGGTGTAGTGGTGATGGTAGGAACCAGGGATCCTGTATTGATTATGGTGATGGTATCTGAAACACTTGTGCAGGAATTCTGTGTGCTCACAAAAACGGTATATAAGCCCGGAGCGAGCCCGTTAGCAGTAGCGGTGGTTTGCCCTGACGGGCTCCATAAATACGTATAGGGAGCCACACAAAAATTAGGAACAGCAGTGGCTGTTCCGTTGTTGAGTCCGCAGGAAGCATTTGTTGCATGTATGCTGATGAGGCTGGAACAGGTTTTAGCAGGAAACTGGGCAACAAACCCGTTGTTGTTTGCATCGGCACCGCAAACGGAAACAATATTGTTATTCAACGCAACATCATAGACAATGCCTGCAGCAGGTACCAGGGGGGAAGCATATGAACCAACAGGATTAAGAGTTGCATCAAACACATACACACCGCCTGTTGATCCCGCATAAACATAACCACAGGCAAGGTCTACGGCCAGTCCCGAATTTACGTGACCATCTGTGGCGTTGCCCATTCCCCCTCCATTGCCGGAGCTGCCATTGCTTCCACCAGATATCGTTACGCGCTTCAGGAGTGCTCCTGTAAGCAAATCTCTTTGGTCAAGGCTGTAGCCATCGGAAGTATACAGATATCCGCATCCCGCAGCAATTCCGTTGGTACCGATTGCATTCGGTCCCGACTTTCCGGTATAATCCCTGAACTTATAATCCAAATGACATTGATAGAGCTGAGATACGGTAGTGCCTGTAACATTGCAGCAGAGCAGATTGTTATAGGGGCCGGAAGAGGCACCCGCACCGGAGCTATCGGCAGCCAGAGCATAATAATTACCATTAGGCCCAACGGTTCCCGCATACACCTCTCCAACTTTGGTGTTTGCATATTGTTGCCCCACATTTCCATTTGACGGGGTCATGATTGTGACCTGAGCAGTATTGTTGGCTCCTGCACCACAACCAGCCTGAATAAGTGTAGCGTGGTTGCAGGAATAAGCCAGGTTCCAGGTCTCGGAAATATTATTGCTTGCGTAGGTATTATAGAAATATGACTGGGTTCCTGTAGAGCTTACACAGACCATTGCGTATTGGTTCCCGCTTGCATTTGCATAAATATAGGGTGAAGCCACATATGAATTTCCTACAGGATCTACAGCAAGGTCGGACTGGAAGCTTGCCCCTGTTGCCGGATACTGGCTGAAGGTGTAAGTCCACAACAGAGCTCCGGCCGGACTGTATTTTTGAAGATAGGTTGTATGATTAAAACCAAAGATCGCATCCATCCCATAGATGTATGCATTACTGGCAGCATCCATCCCTATGTCAGCAGGGACAAACCCGCCTGTTGAAGGAGATACCAGCCAGGGGTCAATCACTAGGCCTGTTCCAGCATCTTTCTGCTCTAACTTAAAACGGATTTTATTATCTGATATTTTGTCAAAGCGGATTCCAACAGAATGACCATCCTGAGATTCTGCAACCGGAGCATGGTCAGTAAACAAACCGGCAGAGGTGAGAATCTCCAGGTTTCCAATGGCATCAAGTCGAAGTTTTTTCTGCCCGCTATAGTGCATTGTAAAAAGGGATGGATCAGAGCCGGCTTTGGTATGCAGGCTATACTTGATTCCATGTAAAGGGTGAAACTCAAATTCAAGATCAATGCCTGGATATAAGTCATGGTAAACTAATTTGCGAAAACCAGGAATGTGATCGATTCCGGTGGAGGGATTGCCTTGTTCCGGCCCGCAGAAATAGAAGGAAGTAGGATTCAGGGCTTCAATGCGGGGATGAGGGTTTGCGGCCTCCCAGTCTATAGCCAGATAATATAATTCCGTACTTACACTGTGTTTTTCATCTTCTTCCGATTCTTCACTCTGGTTTCGATCTCCCTTTGTTTTTACGGTATGTAATTCATGTGCAGAATAAACAATACCATGTTCGGTAAATGATACTGTAAAACCCTCATAGTGGCATGCGTATAAAACTTTCCAGCTATTTACCTCATTGCTGTACTGACCCCGGTTTTCTTCAAAAGCCGGGATATGACCGGGCATGCATTCCGTCTTGACAGTCCAACCTGAAACGGGGCCACTTCCATTTTCTGACAAAACCTGTGACTTCAATATACTCCCATTCATGCACGGAACAAGCATGAACGCAAGGAATAGCCCGATTCGGCCAAAGACAACGATCCGGAAATAATTTTGTAAAGTTGTATTCATTTCAAGTAGCGGCTTTTTGATAGAATGAATCGAACTTAATGGCACCATAAACATATCTTAACGCCCGAAGCTCCGAAAACCACTGTTGGCTTGCTTTTGAGATATCACATGACCGGCCCAGAACCTAATCTACGCAGTAATTAACTGATTGAGAACCAAATAGAAAAGATAAAAAGGGAGTATCTTTGAGAAAGACAGATCCGTTATAACCCAACTTACCCTGTTTTCTCAAACAGGAGCAGAAGGGAAGTATTGTTGCCCTTGAAATGAGAAAAGAAAAGAAGAGGCTTCCTTTTTTGCTGGCATTATTGTTCTTTCAGAAAATGCTTTGCGCGCAATTATACATGTCAGCCCATTTAGGAGGTAGTGTAGGACTCGTAGCTGCTTTCGGTAATCGTTTTGATAAGATGGGGATTTGTCTTCATGGATATTATGTGAACGAGTCTATACAGCTCAATGCAGATTTGAGATTTTATGGAAACATCCGGAACCTGGGCCCTCCGGGTTTTTATCCCGAGGGATCCGCTTCTCTGGGTATTGTGTATGGTTTCGGCAAAAAAGACACCCTTTTTGAATCCAGGATTCTATCCAATGTTTCCAATCAGACCGGATGGGCCAGCAGCGTCGGCTATTCTCAGAACATCTATTTCAACCAGATTGGCACAACTCAGCGCACAGGAACATTCGCTTTACAGTTCCGGAAATTCAGCCTGTTCACAGAGAATGATATCCTGGCGAGGTCCTACTACGACCGATTCCGGACGGGGGCTATGGTCGTTCAGTATGCGATGAGCAATACCACGCAAATTGCCCTTAATTGCACAATGTGGACCGGGCAGATGGAACACCGCTGTGCAGACCCAGACTATCCTTATGCTTTCGGTTATATGGATACCACAGGGAGCCGGTTCGCGGAATATTCACACGGGCTCCTGAGCATTCAGGCAAAGACAATCCTTCCCTATTTCGATTATCAGGGTCAGGCGAGCATAGGAGTGGATGCGGAACAGGTACGGAATGCGGTTCAGAACCGGGTGATCCACGACCTCATCTTTCTTCCTAAAAAATGGAGAAGCAGCCGAAACTGCCATATGCCGATGCTGGATGAAGACGGGAATCAATACCTCTATAAGCCGGGTCAGAAAATCAAGAAGCCAACAGCCTATTATAACCTCTTCCTGAACCCTCTTCTTTTCTATTGATTAAATTTGATTATTCCCGGTACCTGCATTTAATCGGTGGTAAATTTACGGAAGACAGCATGTTATGAAAAACTATTCCTATGCCGAGCGGATTGAATTGGTCCATAGCGGAAGCAACTATTTCGAAGTACTGAAAGGCCTCATCTCCGAAGCCCGGGAGAGCTTCCATTTACAAACATATATTTTTGAATTTGATGATATAGGCAAAAGCATCATTGCTTCCCTTACGGAGGCAGGAAGGAGGGGAGTGCATGTATTTGTGCTTGCGGATGCATTCGGATCTAATGGCCTTTCTTCCTCTGCTATAAAGGAGATGCAGGCAGCAGGAATCAGGTTTCGTTTTTTTTCTCCACTCTTTTCAAAAGAAGGGATTTCATTCGGAAGAAGGCTGCATCATAAAATTGCAGTGGCAGACGGAAAAAAAGCCCTGATCGGAGGTATCAATATAGCAGACAAATACAAGGGAGAAGGATCTGAGGATCCGTGGCTGGATTATGCGGTACTGGTAGAGGGGCAGATATGCACGCAGCTGAAGGTATTGTGCAGAAGAATCTATGACCATAAAAGGAGGCTGATCTTTCCAAAAAAGGAAACGCAGAAGATCCCTGTGCAAGAAGAACAGATGGTTCGTTTCCGGCGTAATGACTGGCTGTTGGGCATGAATGAAGTTCATAAAAGCTACCTGGAGGCTGTGATAGGTGCCGAAAAATCCATCATCCTCGTTGCCAGCTATTTTTTGCCTGGAAGATTATTCCTTAAGCTCCTCCAGGAAGCAACACAGAGGGGCGTGGAGATCAAAATCATCCTGGCGGGGAAATCGGATGCTGCAATCATTTATCAGGCGGAAAACTATCTCTATGATTTTTATCTGAGAAACGGAATACAGGTTTACCAATGGAAGAATTCGGTTATGCATGGAAAAGCAATGTCTGTGGACGGGTCCTGGACCACCATTGGTTCCTATAATCTCAATTACCTCAGTCACTACCTTAGCATAGAGCTTAATATAGACATCAGGGATAAAACATTTGCAGAAAACTTCAACCGCGATATTCATTCGGTGATTCTGGAGAAGAGTGTAAGGATAGAGTCAGAGAGAGATCACCGAAATATTTCATTGCTCAAAAGAGTACTTATGCGTGCCAGCTATGCGGTGTACAGGATACTCCGAAGCTTTATGATGACCCGAAAAAAACAGAATCCAGAAAAAATTTCGAAAACCAGAAAAAGATAGGTAACAACACAAAACATGCAAATAGACCGAAGACGTTTTCTCACCACCACAACCCTTGGCCTTGCTGGAGTCCCCTTGCTGAGAATTAACAGTGGAGCCGTAGGGACCGAACCGGAGATTCTCAAACCTCCGGCTCTGAAGGCCGGTGATATGGTGGCCATAAGTTCGCCGGCAGGGGCGGTGTGGGACCCGAAACAGGTTGAGAGCTTTGTTGAGATATTAAAAAACCTTGGTTTTCGGGTGAGAACCGGACAGACACTAAAAGAAAAGTATGGCTATTTCGCAGGTACGGATGAACAGAGGGCGAAGGAGCTGAATGCCTTTTTTGAAGATCCGGAAATAAAAGGAATTTTCTGTATGAAAGGAGGATGGGGCTGTGCCCGCATCCTTCCTCTTTTGGATTATAAACTCATTCGTACAAACCCCAAAATAATCATTGGGTTCAGTGACATCACTTCTCTCCTCCTGGGTATCCAGTCAAAAACGGGCCTGGTGACATTTCATGGACCCGTGGGAAACAGCGGCTGGAATGATTTTACAGTGGATTATCTCAAGCGTGTGCTGATGAATAAAGAACGGGTTAAATATTCGGGGACAGGAAAGGAAGAGGACAAGCCTCTGGTACTCCGGAAAGGGATTGCAAACGGTGTGCTGGCCGGGGGGAATCTAAGTGTATTGGTTTCGATGATGGGCACAGCATATCTCCCTGATTGGGAAAACAAAATCCTTTTTCTGGAAGATACGGGGGAGGAGCCCTACAAGATTGACCGCATGTTAACACAGTTAAAGCTTTGTGGAGTGATGGATAAGATCAGTGCTTTTGTTTTCGGGAAATGCGTAAAATGCCTTGCAGAAGAACCTGTTAAAGCATTCACCTTCCAGCAGGTCTTGGAACAGCAAATGGCCCCGCTTAATATACCTGCTTTTTCAGGAGCAATGATCGGGCATATTGAGAATAAACTCACCATACCTCTGGGTATCAAGGCTCAGGTAGATGCGGAAAGAGGCACTATAACATTGCTTGAGCAGGCCGTCTCAGCATAGTTATTCCCTGAAAAAGTGTCCTACTTTATGAATCTTTTTTTTCGGAATCTCGTAAAAAGAACGAAAGGGGTGCTTTTTAAGGATTTACCCTCCTCTTTTATATATAAGTAGAATCTCTGTCCCAGAGAGAAAGAATAGTTTATCGCCACAAGATAACGTCGTTTAATTCTTTCATTCGTTTCTGCCCTTGTTTACACTTGAAAGCAGGCACATGAATCAAACCCTTTAGACATGAAAATACAGATAAGGCAATTCATTCTGTTGTGTCTGTTTTTTGCAAGCGGATTCATTCAGGAAAAGATATTGGCTCAGACCGCCACTGCAACTGTCACCTATACCGGTTTCCAGGCCTGCGGCGGCTGTACGATTTGTGGAGCTGACTACTGGTGCTTTAATACACCAGGAAGCTATTGTGGAAACACCGCTCCCTGCGGAACACAAACATTTAACGATCCTTGCCCCCCGGGAAATATTGTCACCTCAGCTACACTTTCATATTACACCGGTGATTGTGCCGGAGGTGCTATTAACGCCTCCATTGACGGAAATGCGATTCCGTCGGTAAACGAAGGAAGCACCGGTTGCTTCTGTTCAAATAACCCGTGTGCTGTCAGTGCATCTTCTTCCAGCAATTTCCCTTGTGGACTGCCGGGCTATGTAAATGGCGGCGTAAACACCCTCCAGCTTTGTACCGGAAATAGCGTTTGTGTTAACCGGATCGTGATTGTTTTTACATATGCACCCGCAAACCAAGCCACTCCTGCAAACCAGCCTGCTGTTCCTTCTGGATCCACGACCGTCTGTGTTGGAGCGGGAAATGTATATTCCATTCCTCCGGTCAGTAATGCCTCCAGTTATAACTGGACCGTACCGGCAGGTTGGACGATCAATTCGGGACAAGGCAGTACATCTATCAATGCCACACCCGGTGGTTCGGGCAATATCTGTGTCACGGCCAGCAACCTTTGCGGAACCAGTGCCCCCAGTTGCCTTGCGGTTACCATTAATACTCCATCAACCCCAGCGGCAAGTGCAAGCGCGGCACCCAACCCGATCTGCGCAGGTAATCCAACCATCTTATCCGTCACCGGAGGAAGCCTCGGAACAGGAGCAAGCTGGACGTGGTACACCGGAAGTTGTCTCGGAACGGTGGTTGGAACAGGAGCCACGCTCTCGGTATCTCCGGTCACCGCAACGACCTATTACGTAGCAGCAGCAGGCAGTTGCGGGACGACGGCTTGTAGTTCTGTTACTGTGAACATGAGCGCTTCCCCACCTTCACCGGGATTACCGACAGGAAGTTCTAATCCTTGTTCAGCCAGCTCCCAAATCTATACGACCACTTCGAGTGCAGGCGCAACCTCCTATAACTGGACCGTACCTGCAGGGTGGACAATCAATTCAGGACAAGGCACCACTTCGATTACTGTAACACCCGGCGCCACATCCGGCAATATCTGTGTTTCGGCCGTAGGCCCATGCGGAACAAGTGCGCCGAGCTGTCTGCCCATTACAGTTACCACGCCTCCGTCTGCACCATCAAGCATTACCGGCACCACTCCTGTATGCCCCGGAACAGAGCCCTATTCCATTACACCGGTTGCCAGTGCAAGTGGATATACTTGGGTTGTATCCGGTGCCGGAGGTTCGATTACCTCCGGGCAGAATACAACAGGTATCAATAGCAACTGGTCCACATCAGGAACCGGTGTCGTTACCGTGGTCGCTTCCAACGCCTGTGGCTCCAGCTCTGCGTCAACGTTAAACGTTACCGTAAACCCGGTACCCACTTTAACAAATGCAAGCACTCAGCAAACTACCTGTTCCGGAACACCTACTGCTGCTGTTACCCTTACCTCCTCTGTACCAGGCACCACTTTTACCTGGACAGCCACAGGCTCTGCATCAGCCAGTGGTTATGCAACGAGCGGCAATAGTACCATTCCAATCCAAACGATTCTGAACAGCAGCACCGTACCGGATACAGTCACCTATACCGTGTCTCTCACAGCAGGAGGATGCGCTCCGGCTGCTGCATCCAGCTATCTCATTATTGTTAATCCCCTGCCCATTCTTAGCAACGCATCAACCATGCAAACCATCTGTTCCGGAGCAAGCACTTCTCCGGTAACACTTTCTTCTCCAATTGCAGGCACAACCTTTACATGGACAGCAACAGGTCCTCCCACAGCATCTGGTTATACAACCAGCGGAACCAACACCATACCCACTCAAACAATACTGAATTCTGGTACAACACCCGATACTGTTAAATACTCAGTTGTTCTCACTGCAAATGGCTGTTCAGGAGTGTTGCCTTCAACCTACCTAGTCATTGTAAATCCAGAGCCAACGCTTAGCAATGCATCCACATCACAGACTATTTGTTCTGGATCCTCCACAGCTGCCGTTACACTTGTTTCGTCTGTAGCAGGGAGTGCATTTGCCTGGACCGCCACAGGACCAGCTTCGGCATCAGGCTATGCCACCAGTGGATCCGCTACGATTCCAGTCCAGACTTTAACGAACTCAAGCGCAGTGAACGACACTGTTTTTTATTCTGTTACGCTTACCGCGAACGGGTGTACGGCTCCTGCGCCATCCATTTACTATATAGTGATCAAACCGATCACGCCCAGCCCAGTGTCTGTATCACCGGCAGCGTATTGTCAGGGTCAGACGATTCTGCCCCTTACAGCCACCGGTACTGGTGTGAATTGGTACAGCGATCCTGCACTTACCCATTTGGTTGGATCTGGTAGTACATTTAATTCGGGAGTAAGCACAACAACCACGTATTATGTTACCGAAACAGTGAATGGTTGTCAGAGTGGCGTGGCTACGGTTGTCACCATAACCATCAACCCATTGCCAGATGCAACATTCACGGCTAATCCTACAGTTGGTACTGTTCCTCTCTCTGTTGCATTTACAGGAGGAAATGGCCCTGGAACATATCTCTGGTCATTCGGGAATGGGAACAGTGCCATGGGCAGTGACCCGAGTGAAGTTTTTCAAACAGTCGGAGTATTCACGGTGGTGTGTGTGTCTACAGAGAATGGTTGTAAGGACAGCAGCCGGGTAATGATAGATGTGGAAGAACATTTCACACTGCTTATACCCAATGTATTTACGCCGAACGACGATGGGATCAATGATCTTTTTCTCGTAGGCGGAACCGGAATTAACAATTTTACGATGGAGATTTTTGACCGCTGGGGAGCTAGCCTGTATGTTTCTGATCTTTTGCACGAAGGCTGGAACGGTCGCACCTCGGGAGGTGCGACTGCGGTGTCAGGAACGTATTTTTATATCATCAAATTGAAGATAGAAAGTACGAATGAAGACAAGGTCTACACCGGAAGTGTTCAACTGAACAGATAGCGCTCTTGTTACTTTCCCTGGAATTAATGTCTGATGAGCATCAGGAAGCCCGTCAGATCGTAGACTTTCCCATCATCTCCTTTTGCTTTAATAATCCAGTAATAGGTTCCGGCTACTGCAGGTAATCCACCCGAAGTGCGTCCATCCCATCCCTGATTCGGGGCAAAAAGTTCAGTCATCATCACACCCCAGCGGTCGTAGATCTTTGCATCAAACGTTGCAATGGCACGGTAATGAACTTGCCAATAGTCGTTGTCTCCATCATCGTTCGGAGTAAATACGTTCGGGGGAGTAAGATAAGACGGTGTTTCGGAAACCCGGATAAGCATGGTGTCCATACTCTTGCAACCATGTACATCTGTAATCGTTTCTGTTACAATGTAGGTTCCTGCATTCAGGAAGGTGTGGTTCGGAGCAATTCCGCTTCCTGTTCCTCCATCGCCGAAGTTCCAGTTCCAGGTGATTGCGGTTGCTGTGCTGCTATCTTTAAAAGCAACAGGCAATGGATTTTCTCCTGCATTCACATCGGAAGTAAATTCTGCAACGATATTGTAGGTGGAGGCGTTGAATACAGATTGTGTACTTCCGCAAGGGTTAGAAGCGGTTACGGTATAGTTGCCGGCAGTAGTCACAATCAGCGAGGAGCCACCGGATCCTCCGGGGGTCCAGACGAAAGTGGTCGGAGGAACAGTTGCCGGTGTGCTGGTTACATTCAGCGTATCGTTGGTATTGGGGCAAAAAATATTCATTCCAGTTACAACGGGTACGGGCACACTATAAACCGTTATCGCATCGGTGGCGGTAGAGGTTCCGCAAACATTCGTAGCGGTCAATGTAACAGTTTGCGTATTGTGCACATAGATAGAGTCGGCAGTTGAACCAGTACTCCAGCTGTAGGTTCCCCCGAAGCTTCCGGAAGCGGTGAGTAGAGCGCTGTCACCGGCACAAAATGTAAGCGGATGAGGGGTAATGATTGCAGCAACGGGCATTGAGCCTGTGTTATTAACCGTATCTGTGATCACACTGGTACATCCGGAAGAATCCGTAACCGTACATGTGTAAGTTCCTGCAACCAGGTTGGTAGCAGTAGCAGTGGTCTGTGCGCTTGGATTCCAGGAAAAGGTGTAGGGCAATCGTCCACCGGAAGGAGTTGCCGTTGCTGTTCCGTTCGCAGCCTGACAGGTCGTGTTAACGGCTACTGCAGCAGAAGTCAGTGGAGCGGGTTGTGAAATGGTAATCTGCTGATTGGTAGTACAACCATTTTGGTCTGTAATGGTAACAGTATAGGTGCCTGGCGGCAGTGCGCTTGCACAAGAGGTGGTTCCTCCGGTGACAGGGGCGGGTGTCCAGGAATAGGTATAACCGCTTCCCAGTGTTCCTCCGGCTCCAGTGGCACAAGCTGTTCCGTCACTTGCTCCGGTACAGGTAACGTTTTTAGGTGCTGTACTTACCGTGAGCGGAGCAGGCTGGGTGATATTAAAAACCTGGCTGGTGGTACAACCACTGGCGTCTGTAATATTACAAGTATAAGGGCCGGAGCATAATGCAACGGCAGAATCGGTGGTGCTTGCATTTCCTACCCAAGCAAAAGTATAAGGTGCTGTTCCTCCGCTGGTGTTCGCAAATGCTTTTCCATCGCACACTCCGCTACAGCTGGTATTGTTGTTGGTTGCTGCAACGTTTAAAGCAGGTGGGGTCTTGATGGTATCGATCACATTATAAACACAGGAGTTCGCATCGGTAACAGAACAGGTATAGATCCCTGCACAGAGTGATCCTGCGGTGTTGGTGTGATTCGTAGCATCCTGAGACCATGCATAGGTGTAAGGCGCAAGTCCGGCAGAAGCTGTCACCGTAGCTGTTCCGTTACAACCTCCGGAACAAGCAGGGTTGGTTACTGCAACCGTTCCGCTTGGCCCTCCTGAATTGTTTACGTTCACGGTAAACTGCTTGGAGCATCCGTTGCCGTCGGCAATTGTACAAGTATAAAGACCTTGTCCAAGCCCGGTAAGGTTGGCTGTAGTCTGACCCTGAGCTATGGTAAAAGGAGATCCAGGTCCGGTCCAGGTATAAGTAAGTGGTCCTGTTCCACCGGTTCCGGGAGCTGCGGCGGAACCGTTCGTTTGACCACAGACCGCAGGAGTTGAAGTAGGTGTAGAAGCAATCACAGCAGGATCCGTCAGAGTCACCACCTGGTTGTTGGTACAACCGCTTCCATCTGTAATGATACAGGTATAGGTACCTGCACATAGGCCGGTTGCAGAATCGACAGCGCTTGAATTTGGGGTCCAGGAATAAGTAAGGAGGCCGGTACCGCCGGAGGCCGTGACAACAATCTTGCCGGTGCAGGTTCCATTACATACGTTGGATGTTGGAACATTAGTAGCTGTTGGGCTTCCCGGAGAAACGATGGTCGCCGTGTAGGTTTGAACACATCCTAAATTGTCTGTAACAGTACATACATATGATCCTGCACCCAGGTTGTTTGCACAACTAGCATTTCCTCCTGCACCAGACCAGGCGTAAGTATATGCACCGGTTCCCCCGCTTGCGTTTACACATGCCGAACCATTCGAGGCCCCGCAGGTTGCATTGGTGAGGGCTCCCGGAGTTAAAGAAAGGGCTGCTGGTTGAGTGATCGTGAATGAATGTGTAGCGGTACAACCTAACACATCTGTAACCGTACAAACATAAGTTCCCGCCGGAAGGTTGTTAACAGTTGCTGTGGTTTGCCCTGCAGCGGGAGCACCTGTCCAGGCATAGGTATACCCGCCGTTGCCTCCGGAAACAGGAGTTACACCGGCTATGCCGGTAGCTGCCCCATTACAATTCAGATTGGTCTGAGTCGGTGTTATGGCCAGTACGGCTGGCTGGGTGATCACCACGGGTTGTGTAGTAGAACAACCATTGTTGCCGGTGATTGTACAAGTATAAGTACCGGGACATAATGCGGTAGCAGGGTTAGTTGTTTGAGCGGTACCTGTCCATGCGAAGGTATAGGGAGTTGTTCCTCCGGAGGGATTGACCTGCGCAATACCATTACAAGCCCCATTGCAGGTGACATTGGTTCCTGCTGGTGTAGCCGTAGGTGTTCCTGGTGCAGGGTTAACGGTGAAACTGCCGGTAACAGAATAAGTGAATGGGCAGGTAACAGAGCCGGAAACGGTAACGGAGTAAGACCCGGGTGTAAGTCCGCTGACTGTTGGGTTAGATGTTCCGTTACTCCAGGAATAGATATAAGGTGCTCCGCAGAAGGTTACGGTTGCACTGGCAGAACCCGATGGAGTAGCGCATGTTGGTTGAGTAACATTGACAGTCAGGCCGCCTGTTGCAGAGCTACAAACATTATTGACAGAAGCCACGAAGCTGGTTGCCGTGGCTGTACCTCCACAAGCGTAAATAAGTCCGTTCTTACCGAGAGAAAGGTCGAAGATCCTATCCGGAAATCCGGAGATTGTACTGATTGGATTCAGGTTGGGGTCGAAGACATAAATATTCTGATTGGAACCTACATACACGTTTCCACATTTGTCGCAGATGATACCGGAGTTTGTTGGTATGTTGTTGAAACCGGCATTGTTCCCTCCAGTCACATTGGTAGTACCAAGGTGTGCACCAGTATTCAGGTCCCACTGATCAAGCTTCAGTCCATCCGTCGTATAGAGATAAGTACAGGAAGTGGCGATGCCATTCATTCCTATGGAACCAGGAGCTTTTTTATTTGCATCCATGTAGTGATAATGCGTAGGAACATTAAAGACTCTGGAAAATCCTGTAGAGGGGTTATCGCAGATCAGACGGCCATAGTTTCCATAAGCCGTGTAGGGAGAGGGTGGGCTGAGTGAACCGTTCAGGTTGCTATCGGCAGTCAAGTGGTACATCATATTGTTCGGAGCCCAAAGGGATGCAATGATTTCTCCCAGATTGTCATCTCTCACAATGGTGCCTTCGGCACCGGTTGCTGTGTTCAATGTTTCGTAGGTGCTCACGTTAAAGTACACGCCGTTTACACCGACACCGCCGTTATATAAACCGCCACCAGATTGAATAAGCTGAGTTTGATCACAGTTAAAGGAGATACTCCAGGTTTCGTAGAGGTTGTTGGTAGACCCTCCGGGTGCACCTGGAGCGAGGAGGCCAAACAGGAGAGAAGTACCTGTTGGATTAATTTTGCAGGTATTGTAATAGCCACCGGAGTATACGCCCAGGCCAATCGTGATATATTCATTGTCGCTATTGTCGGCTCCCACATCTCCCTGGAAGAATTGGCTGTAATCCAGATTACCAATCAAGTCAAGGGTCCATTGCAGTGTTCCGGCTGAGTTCCATTTTTGAAGGGAGCTGCCATTTGTGCCGGATGTGTCAACGAGGTAAACAAGAACATTGTCGTTTGGGTCGGTCGCAATATCATCTGCGCATTGAGCAACGGTACCCGCAAAATTGGTAACCGGGTCAATGATGAGTGTGCGGGTGAGGGGTATGTTTTCAGAAGCCAAGTTAAATCCGATTGTGTTCTGACCAATGATTGCAAAAGCGGAGCTAATTTTTTCCCCGCCTTGTACCGATCCTACAAAGGTGGATGGGGCATGATCTGTAATGTTTCCACAAGGAGTAGTCAGAAGAATATTTTTTTCAGCATCCAGAGTTGGGATAGTTCCCGTATAATTCATCTTAATTAAGGAAGGGTCGGCGCCCGGATGAAGGATGAGGGCATATTTAATTCCACCTTCTGCATGAATGGTGTATTCAATATCGATGTTGGGATATATATTCGTGTAAGTGATTTTTTGAAATCCTCTGGCATTGCCTATGATAGCCTTGCTCTTATTCATTTCCTGGTAATTCAGGTAGTTGAAGTAGTTAGACAAAGGACTTTCAGCAACAACCTTTACAGAAGGATTGGCACCTTCCCAGTTCATATGTACATATGATTCTTTGATGATCCGATGGTCTTCTGATTCTTCTTTGGCAGGCTCGTTACTTTTGAGATGATTCTTTTTTACATAAGCTTCCCATTCTATGTCAGAAACTTTTTCGTTCTTGAGAGTCTTGTAAACCAATCCCTGCTTTGTGAAAAACACACGGGTTGCATTATCTTTTACCCCATATAATATTTCATTTGCATTTATGCCATCTACCTTATCAAACTGTCCCAAGTTTTCAACGAATGAAAGGCTACGTGTGGTCGTTGCTGGTTTGATCCATGCAATGCTTCCTTCGGCGGATTGTTTATGTGTTCCGAACTGGAGTTGCTCTTCTTTCTTTTCTTCCGCAACGACATGGGAACTGCCGCCTGTATGATGTTTTATGGTAGCTTTTTCAGGTGCGCTGCCATTGACAACCTGAGCAGGCAGGGAAAAGAACAGCTGCATGGGGATCAGGAGAAGCAGAGCGTTCTTTTTCTTCAAGGTAATATTTTTCATATCAGGAAAATTTTAATAATAATATCAGGACTTCGTAACCGTATAGCGTAAAACACCCAAAAGATAACTAATCGTTAAAATTTGATCATTTAAACAACACAGAATTGAAAGGCAGAAGTCAAATGTTCTTAAAAACGAATACGTGCGTGATAGATATTATATTACGAAATTATCTAAAAACCCGGAAACTTCCAAGTATTAAGGTGATTAAGTGATAGTTGCGGAGTCGAAGCCAACAAATATCCAGTGCTTGAGGAGCATAAAAACAAGAAGATGAAGAGAGTGACCATAGCCATCGTTTGTTAATTAAACGTGATGGAGGTTAAAAAGTTCCATCCTTCCGGAAGCCGTTGTGGCACCTGGGAAGAATGGAACCTGCAGTTTATTGTCTGATCAGCATGAGAAAGCCGGTGGAGTCGTATTTTTTTCCATCATCGCCTTTGGCAGTAAGGATGTAGTAATAGGTTCCAGGAACCGCTTTAAGCCCTCCTGTGGTATGTCCATCCCATCCCTGATCTGGAGCAAAGAGCTCGGTCATCATCACCCCCCAGCGGTCATAAATTCTTGCATCAAACTGTGAAATACCCTGGTATCTGACCTGCCAGTTGTCGTTTTCTCCGTCATCGTTTGGTGTAAACACGTTGGGTATATAGAGGAAGGAAGGAAGTTCATGCACTTCCACGGTGCGCTTGTAAATATTTACACACCCATCGGCATTGGTTACCGTTTCTGTTACTGTAAATGTTCCGATAGCCGAATAGGTATGGGTAACTATTTGTCCGTTCCCGGTTCCGCCATCACCAAAGGTCCAGGCCCAGCTGATGGGGTTGATGGTGCTGCTGTCTGTAAATGTTACCGGCAGAGGAGAAGCTCCTGTATTTGCGGTGGCGTTAAAATATGCATTGGTCGTATTGACAGAGGGAGCGATGGCAGCAGACGCGATGGCGGTACATCCATTGGCATCGGTAATTGTACAGATATAGGTGCCGGCGCTGAGACCTGTCGCATTGGATGTTCCCTGGCCTCCGCCCGGTGCCGGACTCCAGTTGTAAGTATAAGATCCAGTACCGCCGGTTGGGTTTGCAAAAGCAGATCCGTTCGGCATATTGCAACTGGTTGAAGAATCGGTTGCCGTGGCGGCCAGAACAACAGGCTGTGTGATGGTAAAGTTTTGTGTAGTAGAGCAACCGTTGGCATCGGTAACGGTACAGCTTTCAGCGCCAGGTGTAAGTCCTGTAGCAGTGGCAGTGCCTTGTCCTCCAGTAGGAACAGGGGTCCATACATACGTATAGGTAGCTGTTCCGCCGGACGTGGTGGCAGTGGCTGTTCCGTTGGTACCTCCATTACAACTTATATTCGTCTGAGCAGGAGTGATAGTCAGAGGAGAGGGTTGGGTGATGGTGATACTCTGTGAGGTGAAACAGCCCATGGAGTCGGTTACGGTACACACATAGGTACCAGGAGGGAGTCCCGTAGCGATGGAGGTTCCTTGTCCTCCTGTTGGTACAGGCGTCCAGTTGTAAGTATAGATGAGTCCGGTGCCTCCTGATGCATTGACCGTGGCTGTTCCATTTGTATTTCCGTTACAGCTATCATTGGTTTGTGAAGGTGCAAGACTAAGGGGAGTCGGTTGTGTGATGGTAAAGGACTGAGAGATGGTGCAATGGTTAGAGTCGGATACCGTACAATTGAATGTACCCGATGACAGTCCGGTTGCAGTAGCTGTTCCCTGACCTCCGGTAGGAGGAGGGGTCCAGTTATAAGCATAAGTGGGGGTACCACCGGTAACACTCACGGTAGCTGTTCCGTTAGTCATTCCTCCGCAGCTTGGATTGGTCTGAACCGGGGTTACCGCAAGCAGGGCTGGTTGTGTGATGGTGAATGTTTGTGAAGTGGTACAACCATTCACATCGGTAACTTGACAGTTATAGACACCAGGTGCAAGTCCGGTTGCAGAAGCAGTACCCTGGCCGGCACCGATGGTGCCTCCGCTCCAGAGATAGGTGTAAGCGGCTGTACCTCCAGAAACGTTCACATCGGCAGAACCATTTCCATTACCATTACAGGTAACATTGGTTTGGGAAGGAGCGGCGCTGAGTACGTTTGGTTGAGTGATATTAAAGCTTTGTGTGGTGCTGCATCCGTTTGCATCGGTTACCGTACATACATAAGTATTAGGGCAAAGACCGGATGCGGTCTGAGCGCTTCCTCCTCCATTGGTCCATGCATAGCTATAAACACCGGTTCCTCCACTGGCGGTGGCTGTGGCAGAACCGTTACAAGCTGCATTACATAGTACATTGGCACTTGTTGGAGAAATGGCAAGAGCAGCAGGCTGTCTGATAGTATCTGATTGAGTGACTAAACATCCGGTTGCATCAGTGATGGTACAGATATAGGTTCCAGCGCAAAGCGCGCTGGCAGTGGCTGTTCCTTGTCCTCCACCAGGGGCAGGACTCCAGTTATAGGTGAGGGGAGCTGTTCCTCCAGAGGCTGTAACAGTAGCAGATCCGGTACAGGCAGAATTGCAGGTGATGTTTGTAGCGGTAGAAGTGGCCGTCGGACCTCCGGTATTATTTACAGAAACGTTTACTGGGTCTGTGCATCCATTTGCATCTGTTATGGTACAGGTATAAGTTCCGGCAGCAAGACCTGTGGCGCTGGCTGTTCCTTGTCCACCGGTGATGGTTCCTCCGGTCCAGTTATATACCAGACCACCTGTTCCGCCTCCTGAAGGAGAGACAGAAGCTGATCCATTGCTGAGTCCGCAGGATGCATTGCCTGAGGATGGAGTTGCTGTAATAGCCGCAGGCTGTGTAATGGTGGCCGATTGTGTGGTTGTACAACCATTAGCATCCGTGATGGTGCAATTATAGGTTCCGGCACAAAGAGAACTGGCGGTAGCGGTGCTTTGACCTGCACCCGGAGCTGGGCTCCAGTTATAAGTAAGTGTTCCTGTTCCACCAGAAGCATTGACGGTAGCACTTCCGTTACAAACACCATTACATACAGGGTTTGAGGGTGCAGAGAGTGTGGATGTAGGGCCTCCGGCCGTATTAATAGTTACAGAGACTGTTTGAGTACAACCTTTTGTATCATGTATGGTACAGTTGTATACACCGGGAGCTAAACCAGAAACGCTTACGGTACCCTGTCCTGCTCCTGGAGCCGGGTTCCACACATAGGTATAGCCAGGTGTTCCTCCTCCGGGAGTCACACTCGCTGTTCCGGTAGAGCTGGTACAGGCAGACGGGGCGGAACTGGCAACAGAAAGGGTCAATGGAGCAGGCTGGTTTATAGTTACAGAAGTTGTAGCCGTACAGCCCTTGCTGTCTGTAATCGTGCATGTATAGGTTCCGGCAGGTAGGTTGCTGGCGGTCTGTGTAGATTGTGTTGGTGCAGAGTTCCAGAGGTAGGTATATCCGGCTGTTCCTCCGCTTGGGTTTGCAGTTGCAATACCACTGCTTCCTCCGTTACAAGCTGCATCCGTTTCAACACTGGTGGCGCTAACCGGTGTGGGTTGATTAACCGTAACGCTGGCTGTTCCGGTACACCCTTTGGAATCTGTAATGGTGCAAATGTAAGCGCCGGCAGGTAAATTGGTGGCAGTCTGTGTGCTTTGCACAGGGGCGGAGTTCCAGAGGTAAGTGTATCCGGCAGTTCCTCCACTTGGGTTTGCAGTTGCTGTTCCGTTAGTACCTCCGTTACAGCTGGTGGCTGTTTGTGTCGCGGTGCCTGTCACAGCACTTGGGGTGGTTAGTGTGAATATGTGATTGCTTGAACATCCCTGAGAGGTGGTGACGGTGGCTGTATAGCTTCCGGCTCCAACACCGGCAATAGAAGAAACGTTACCGGCACCATTGCTCCAGGAATAGGTGTATGGACCTACACCACCACTGGCAACAACCGATGCTGAACCGGTGGTTCCTCCATTACAGACAGGATTTGCTGAGGTTGGGGTGAGTGAAGGAGGTGCGTTAAACACCACCACCGCACTAATGGTGATGGGACATCCGGCGTTAGGTGCTGGGAGTGAATAAGTCAGAGAATAGGTTCCGGGAGTGTTGACGACAATGGTGGCTGTGGTGTTAGAGCCCACAATACCAGGGCCAGACCAGGAGTAAGTAGTGCCCGATGGTAAGGTAGGAGCAGAGATGGTTTGATTGGTTCCGGCGCAGACAGGTGCACCAACGTTGGCAAACTGAAGTGGACCGCAGGAGCCATCGACATAAGCATATCCGAAGTGTCCACCGGGAACACATCCCGCCATGTAAAACATAAGGATGACCTGACTGCCAATAACAGGGCTCAAGTCAACCGTATTTCCGCTCCATCTGGAGAAGAAGACAGGGGCGCCTCCTGCAGTAGAAGCGGAAGTCCCGTAACCAGTAGGGGGTACACCTGCGGTGGCTTCCTGAAAATACCCCGAGCAAGACACAACAGGAGTAAGGGTATCTGCTGCAGAGACAATATTTGCAAAGAAGAATGGCTGCTCACCGGCAGGATGATTGTTATCGTTCAGAAGGATGTTGTAGTTATAGGTTAGAAGACAATTCGCGGCGGTGACGGTGTAAGGGAGCATGAGAATTTCTCCAGCCGACTCTGATGTTGACCAACTGGGAGGACAGCCGGGACAACCGCCTCCGTTGGTCGGCACCTGGTTGCTGTAGTCACAGGAACCGGCAAAGCCAGCACCAATATTTACAGTCTTATCGCCGATACGGGCAGAGAAACCTCCGCCACCCGGCATCTTCATCGGAAGGTTGCTATAAGGGTCGGTGCCGGTGCTGACCAAGGTAACACCCACACAAGAGGTTCCGAAAGCAGCATTGGGGCCTCCTACAAATGCATTCTGACCTCCACCGGGTGCACCCGTAAGGGGTGCAAGACCATAGTAATAAAGAGTTTGATAGGTACCGTCAAAATCATCCCAGCCCATACTTCCCGACCAATTGCTCATATCCCCTTGCTCCCAATCGAGGTTCTGACAGCTGGAGGCCAATGGGGCAGGGGGCGGGGGAATGCTTCGTTGAGTCTGAGTAATATTCTTTTTGGACGCCGTTTGCGTTGGAATAGCAATACTCCTTCCTTGAATTGTAATTCTTTTGAAGCCTGAAGGGGTGACACCATTATAAGGAATCTGATAAACGGAAACAGGAAGACGATATTTATTCTGCATAAAAGCCTTCTCCTGCCGGTACATATAAATGTTTTTTTCGGTTTCAGAAAGATTGGCTTTAGCGCTGTAGGCCCCCAGGTTATTGAAAGCGGTGTTGAAATCAAATCCGTTTAGGGTGTCTCCCTGGAAAAACTGGTATCTCGAAGGAATAATAGTCTGTGCGAGCACTGCAAACGACATTCCAAGGATGACAGAGAGAGCGAGTAGTTTCTTGTTCATGACTTTTGTATTAGAGATCGTTTCAGGAGCGAATCAGGTCTGTTTGAAAGCCTATCGCCTCTCTGTGTTTTAATAACCAGATTTCAAGAAAAAGATAAAAACTTGGACTAGATGATTTCCAGCCATACTATTTTCGGGAAGAAACGCTAAAATTTCCCGTTTTTAACCAATTCATAAGACTCCGTGACCTTACGAATGTAATGAAAATTCAGAGGAAAGCAGCATAAAATCAGGAGAAACAAGGTCCCCGGTCTTACCGGAATCAATAATGTCATCTGGTTTTTTTTCCAAAAAACCATTTCCGGAGAATGAAAAATTTTTCGTTGCCTTTTTACAGGATTTCAAAATTTGGTTTTAGACCGCCCCATTTTACAAGTTCAGAGCCATCAAAAACACATTTGTTTGATATTCAATCAATTGAATAACAACAACAACACGCTCCCACCCGAAAACAGGTCTTCCCGCATTTGCATCAACCCGTATGCACCTTTTTGTAAGGAACTGAGTTTTGGAGGTGAATTGGAGAGGAAATGGATTTAACCCCTTGTTTTTCAATAAGAAAACACACTAAACGAAGAAAAACAGACTCACCTCCCAGAAACGGCAATGCAATCATATCGCATTGCAGTATGTTTATTTGTAAATCATCCGTATAAACACGTATTTTTTTAACTATTCTTCAATTTCTTGTCCTGAAAATGCCATCTCGTTTGTTTAACCGTAGGTGAAAGTTTTAATTTAAAAACAAATGAGTGTATTAAATGTGAAACATTAAAATTGAAACAAATAAAAACAAACCTTATGAAAACAGTCATAGATAAACGAAGAAACGGAGCTTCAAGGGAAAGGGCGTTCAACAAGTATGGAAGAACACCCATCATTCCGAAAAAGAAAGTGTCTGCCCCGGAAGAGAGAAGATCATTCTCTAAAGAGAGTGATATCATCCTCCAAAGAACAATCGTTCTTCAACAAAAGAATGGAATCAGATCTAAAGAGAGCAGATCCTTTCCGAGTGAGAAAAAAGTCATTCTTCTGAGGATGAAACCAAGCACGAAAAGGATAGGTGATCTCTTTAAAGAAAGGGTTTCATTCTCTGAAAGAACAAAAAAATTTCTAGTGAAAAAGAAGATGATCTCTGAAGAAATGATCTCTCTTCCTAAAGGAATCATACCAATTCATAAAAGAGTGACACTGTTTCACAAAGGAGCGAGAACGGTTTCTGACGGAATGTGTGAAAAGCTGAACCAAACAAATACAGAATGATTTAAACCCGGGTTACCTCCAGGGATCTGATGAATACCGGTTAAAGAAGACTCTGGAGTATTTTGAATGCGCATACCAACGACGAAATCCAAATGAAGGGGCGCAACTTCAGCGGGAATGCGGAGTTGTTTAACAAACGCTTAATTATAAACATTAAAACAAACAAACATGAAAAAGTCAATTTTTATTATGGCGATACTGGTGGTAAAGAAACCGGTCGTCGTGCTGAATCTGAGAAAGAAAACGGTAGCCCAGCTGATCATCGATGCGAAAGCATATGTGGCAGGGGTAACGGCAAACGCTGTCACGTTCCCTACACCGAGCCCGGCGCTCTCAGATATTACTCCATTAATTAGCAATCTGGAAGCTTCGTCTTCTGTAGCGGAGACGCATGCCAAAGGAGCTGTTCCCAAACGCGATGCTGACCGTGCTGCACTGGAGCTCAAATTAAAAGATCTGGCACATTATGTGGAAATCATCTGCAGAGCCAATGCGAGCAATGCCGCCTCTATTGCCAAAATGGCCAATATGGCGCTCAAAACACGCACGGCTCCACAGAAGCAGGACTTCGTAATGACCGCTCTGCTTACTCCAGGTGAGTTGTTGATGACGGCCAAATCGGAAAAAGGAAGAGTTACCTTTAACTTTGAACTGAGTACCGACATCACGAATCCATCTCTCTGGAAAAGTGTGCAAAACAGATCCATCGCTCATGCCAAGGTAGCCGGTTTGGTAAGCGGAACCCGCTATTACGGACGGGTAAGCCGAACCGACAAAATCGGAACCTACCAGGTGGGACAGGTATTGAGTGTGGTTATACACTAAGATCTGTTGGGAGTTGTACCTGAACGTAACAGTTCAGAAAGCAACGTAGTATAAACCGGCTGCCCTTTCGCGAGGGGTGGCCGGTTTTTTTTTCCTACATTGCGTCCGTCTTTAAATATCCCTGTTGTATGGAACTGAAACCTGAAATTGTTGCCCGCATCGAGAAGCTGGATGAAAAGTATAAGGCTATGGGCCAGAACCTGACCTCCTACCTGGATGGTTTGCTGTTTGCTGATTACCTTACTTACTGGGATTATATTCACCTCGATACCTTGCTGAGCCTCCAGTCGCCAAAGACCAGTTTCCCGGATGAACAGGTATTTATCATGTACCATCAAATTACAGAATTATATTTCCGTCTGTGTATGGTAGAGTTTGAGCAGATTGAAACGAGGAAGACGATGGATGTGGATTATTTCATTTCCAAACTAGGCCGCATCAACCGTTATTTTGATGCATTGATTTCTTCTTTCGACATCATGGTGGATGGAATGGATGTTGCACAGTTTATGCAGTTCCGTATGTCGCTCCTTCCGGCCAGTGGTTTCCAGAGCGGACAATACCGTATGATTGAAATCTGTTCCACCGATTTTGTGAACCTAATCACCAAGGATCAGGGGACTAAATACAGCGGCATCTATACCGACTCAATGATAGATGGGATGTATGAACACATGTATTGGAAAGCCGGAGCCACAGAACTGTCTACCGGTCAGAAAACGCTTACATTGGATCAGTTCGAAAAGAAATATTCTCCTGAATTCCTTTCCCTTGCCAAACGTTTCAGAACCCGCAACCTGAGTGCGATTTATCATTCATTGAGTGCCGACCAGCAAAAAGAGGAACCCCTCATCAACGCCTTGAAACTTCTGGATGTGAATGTAAACATCAACTGGAAGCTGAGCCACTATCGATCAGCGGTTCGTTACCTTCAGAAAGACCCGGTGGATATTGCTGCTACAGGAGGAACCAACTGGCAGAAATATCTGCCTCCGCGTTTTCAGCGAATCAGCTTCTTTCCTGATCTGTGGAGCAATGAGGATATGGAAAACTGGGGGAAGAATTGGGTGAAGGCAAATGTGTTTGGTAAAAAGGAGTAGACCCACTTTCGATCAGCCCAAAGTAGTTTTTATTTACCCAGACCAGCAACAAAGGATATTTTTTGTGAAGATCAATAAGTCTGCATAAATCTGATCCTGCAAGGATCCTGATTTCTTCTATTTATACCCCCTTTTCCTATTCCATAAAAACCAAAAAACCGGCAATATATCCGAGTAATTTGCAAGGCCTGCCCCGATCTTTTAATACCCCCCGAAAAGGGATTTTGAAAAAGGGGGCCTCAGAAAAGTGAAAAATAATCTCCCTGATCTTCAGGCATTTAAAAAATATTTGAGGACATTTTGTGTTCAAAAGGCATTCTCGATTGTTTAACCGTTAGAAAAGGGATTGAAAAAAGGAAAAACCAGGTCATGACAATTGAAGAATACAACCGATCGGTAGATGATTTTTCAGACGGACTTAAACGGTTCGTGGAACGCATGACGATGGACAATAATCTGGCTGAGGATATAGTTCAGGATGTGTATGAAAAAATTTGGAGAAATCTGGAGTTGGTGGAGAATAAAAACTTGAAGGCATATTTATTCATTTCTGCAAGGCAGATTCTGATAAATCATTTGAATCGGGAAAAAAAAATCAAGTATGCAGATGTCAATCCTGATGATGAGTACGAAAAAACAGACCCTGATTCGGGCTTACAAGAAGTTCTTTTTCATGCTTTGAGTGTTTTGGATCCGATGCAAAGGATGTTTTTGCTAATGCGGGAATATGAAGGGTTTGAATATGAAGAAATAGTAACGATGACAGGAGCCGACATCGTTTCCATCAAGAAATCACTGTTCAGAGCAAAACAATTATTACAACAATATTTAGTTGACCCCAGCAAATTAGTATAACATGGAACCGATCAACCAACATAATTACGAAGCTTATTTCCTCGACTACTTTGAGGGCAGTCTTCGGGCTGAAGAAGTAGCGGAGCTGATGCTCTTTCTGGAAAAGCACCCCTCACTAAAAGAGGAATTCGAAAGTTTTGAAAATATATCCCTGCTCCCGGAAACTGACACTGTTGTATTTGCCGGAAAAGAGAAAATGAAAATGCCAGAGATCACCCTGGAAAATTATGAAATCTATTTTCTGGATGCGTCGGAAGGAACCCTGAGTCAGAAAGAGCAGCAGGCTTTAAAACACTTTCTTTCTCAGCACCCCGAGCTGGAGTCTCAACTAACAGCTTGCCGGGAAATCAAGCTCATTCCCAACCAGCAAGTGGTTTTTGAAAACAAGAAAAAGGCCTACAAAACGACAGCTGATTTTGAAAAAACCTATGGAGCATCCAAAGGCGGAAGAGTGATCAGTCTGCAAAGAACAACATTGATTGCCGTGGCGGCAGCAGCATCGGTTGTATTGTTAATAGGCGTGTGGCTGTTCTTTCAGCCCCAGAACTCCGGCCGGACCTGGGGCGGAATGGCTTTTCATCTGCCAATAGCACCAGCTTCTCAACATACCCTAATGGCTGCTTCAAGCATACCACGGGCAAATGGGTTTCATCCATCATCAGTTAAAGAGCACAAAGACACTAAACAAACATTGCTTGCAATGACTTCCTGGCCATCTAATCAGACGCAGCTGAATAGGGCACCCGAAAATCAGGATATCCCAGGCCTTTCAATAATGGCGGTGCTATCCCCAATGGGAGTGCAGGCCCCGGCTCAAGTTGAAAAGAAAAAGGAATTTATGAACCTGAAAGAATATGCCTCTTCAAAGTTCTTAGGAGGGATGCTCTCAACATCTGTACCGTCTTCAGCAAGAAAACACCCGGGTTGGGAAATGATAAAGCTGGCAAGTCGCGGTTTCAACAAGTTTTCAGATCGGAAAATAATTATACATGAGGATTATGACCACAACGGGGAACTGGTTTCATACGCGGTGAATGCCGGCACCCTGAGCTATTCAAAGGCCATAAAGGAGAAAGATTAATTGAATCAATACGCATCAGTAAACAGGGATTGTCTGCAGCATTCCCCGAAGTAAAACAACAAACAAATAAACAAACTCCCGGATTGAAAAGACAATCCGGCAAACAAAACAAAAACACTTTAAAACATAAAACAATGAAAACGAAAATCACAGGCATCATCACGGCCCTCCTCCTTTTTCTGAGTATAACAGTTAAAGCAGCCGAAGGAGACCCGTACAAAATTTCTCTGAATATCCTTCACGAGCGAATCAGCAATGCAGTTGCATCCCTTCAGATTCCAATCGGAGAACAAGAAGATTCAGAAACATACCTAATCAGTTTTGAGGTTAAACCAAACAATCAGCTGACATTGGTATCTATAGAAGGAAGCGATGAGTATGTCTCTAAACAGATCCACAAAAAGTTAGACAACCTAAAAGTTGACGGGGCATTTGATCATACTATTCAGTACCAGATCAAAGTGGTGTTCAAAAAGAACCAGAATTAATGACCTATTCAAACACAAAACAAATTTAAAACCAACGCAAATGAAAACGTATATATTATCAGCAAGCCTCTTGCTACTTATGGGTGTTTCTGCCCTGGCACAGGTGAAAGCCGATAGGCCGGTAGGAGATTTCAATGGTATCCATATGAAAGGTGCTATTAAAGCCAATATTACACAGGGACAAACCAATCAGGTTTCGCTGGAAGCCGAATCACAGGAAGAGCTGGATGCTCTCAAGACCGAAGTAAAAGACGGGATTCTGATGATCAGTGAAGACAGGCATGGTTCCGGCGACGTTAAAATAAACATCACCATGAAAGCTTTGAAAGAAGTTGAAGTGAGCGACGCCACCGAGCTGCGCTCTACCGGGCCGATCACCACAGATGAAATCACCATCAAAGGAAGCGGTGCAGGTGATTTGCGCATGGAATGTGTTGCAAAAAAAATCACGGTAACACTCAGCGGAGCCGGCAATGCACATCTGAGCGGGACCACCGATATGCTGGAGGCTCATATTTCGGGAGCAGGAGACCTTAAAGCGTTTAAACTGCTGGCGCAAAATGCGGAGATAACCAGCTCCGGTGCCGGAAATGCCAAAGTCAATGTTGTAAAAAGCCTTCATTCCTCCGTTTCGGGTGCAGGGGATGTGGTGTATGTAAATGAACCTGCTGAAAAAAGTGTGGAGGTGAGCGGTGCCGGTTCTGTGAGACAGTCGCACGGGAAATCGGATTCCGGCAAGAGCAGCTCAGACACCACTAAACTTTCGCTGGGGCATCACAAGGTCTTTATATGTGATGATGATGGGGAAGACAAGGACGACGGTAAAGATGACCTGGAGCATAAATTCAAACACTGGAGCGGACTGGAAATGGGAGTGAACGGATTGAGATCAGGCGCAAAAGATGGAATGACCCTTCCCAAAGGATCAGAGTATATGCAGCTGGATTATGGAAAATCACTCAGCTTCAACCTCAACCTCTTTGAGAAAGATTTTCACCTCGACGGAGAATTTGTGAACCTTGTTACAGGCCTGGGATTTGAGTTTAATCATTATGGATTTCAGAATAAAGTCAGCCTGAGGTATGACAGTGTATATACTACTGCCAAGAATGAACCCAACACCAGCTTCAAAAAGAACACACTTAACGAAAGCCTGCTGACAGTGCCTCTGATGCTTGATTTTAATACAAGCTCCAACCCGGACCGAAACTTTCACTTCTCGGTGGGAGTAATCGGAGCATGGAAAATTGGCTCTAAGACCCGTCAGAAATATACAGATACGGATGGAAAAGAAGTTTCACTTGTCAAGAGCAACGACTATAACCTGAATCCTTTCCGCTACAGTTTGACAGCAAGGGTGGGATACAAGAATGTAGGCCTCTTTGCACAATACGCCATGAGCGAGTTTTTCAAACCTGGACATGGTCCGGAGCTTTATCCGGTCTCAGCGGGTATTAGTCTTCATCTGTAGTAATGAGCTTCAAGGGGCTCGGATCATATCTTAGGTTGAAGAAAAGATTGTCGGCAGATCCCCTGGCGCCTTGCAGAATCTTGCAAGGCGCTTTTTTGTACATTTGCTCATACCAAGGACCTACGTATGCAAACCAAGATTGATCTGCTGAATACTAAAATTGCCCAGGCTCAGTTGGGCGGAGGAGTAAAAAGAATAGAATCCCAGCATAAGAAGGGAAAACTGACGGCCAGGGAACGGTTGCATTTTTTGATGGACGAAGGTTCATTTGAAGAAATCGGAATGTTCGTTACCCACCGTTCGAATGAATTCGGACTGGACCGTGAAAAATATCCGGGCGATGGGGTAGTAACCGGATATGGAACAATCAACGGAAGAATGGTTTATGTGTTTTCCCAGGATTTCACAGTTTTTGGAGGATCCCTTTCGGAAACACATGCAGAAAAAATATGCCGCATCATGGATCTGGCCATGAAGAACGGAGCGCCAGTCATTGGTTTAAACGATAGTGGAGGTGCCAGGATCCAGGAAGGAGTGGTGTCACTCGGAGGGTATGCAGATATCTTTTACAAGAATACACTTGCCTCTGGCGTGGTGCCTCAGATCTCTGCAATAATGGGCCCCTGCGCAGGAGGAGCTGTTTACTCCCCAGCCATTACCGATTTTATAATGATGGTAGAGAATACTTCCTACATGTTCGTAACGGGCCCTAACGTAGTTAAGACGGTGACCCACGAGGAAGTGACGAGCGAAGAACTCGGAGGTGCATCGACTCATTCTGCCAAGTCTGGTGTTACACACTTTTCATGTGCGAACGAAATAGAGTGCATCAACAATATCAAGAAGCTGCTGAGCTATATGCCGCAGAATTGTGAAGACGGGGCTCCAATGCTTCCCTATGAATCCTCTGGCAGTGAATTGCGCCCGGAGCTGAATAGCCTGGTTCCAGAAAGCCCCAACCAACCCTATGATATGCGGGATGTGATCACAGGGGTTATTGATACCGATACATTTCTGGAGGTACATAAAAATTACGCAGAAAATATTGTGGTGGGCTTCGCCCGTCTGGCTGGCAGGAGCATTGGGGTGGTTGCGAATCAACCGGCTTTCCTGGCTGGAGTACTCGACATAAAATCTTCTGTTAAAGCTGCGCGATTTGTCCGATTTTGTGACTCATTCAATATTCCACTCCTTGTATTTGAAGATGTACCCGGTTTTTTACCCGGCACAGATCAGGAGTGGAATGCAATCATCACCAATGGCGCCAAACTGCTTTATGCATTTTGTGAAGCAACGGTTCCGCGTATAACGGTTATCACCAGAAAAGCTTACGGCGGTGCGTATGATGTAATGAACTCGAAGCATATCGGTGCAGATATGAATTATGCCTGGCCCTGTGCTGAAATAGCAGTGATGGGTGCGAAGGGTGCCGCAGAAATAATTTTCAAGAGCGAAATTATGGCAGATAAAGACCCGGCGGCTAAACTGAAGGAGAAAGAAACCGAATACATCAAACATTTTGCCAACCCTTACCGTGCTGCAGAAAGAGGATATATCGATGAAGTAATCAGGCCGGAGGAGACGAGGACCAAACTTATTTCAGCATTCCGCATGCTGGAAAATAAGGTGGATAAGCTACCGAAGAAAAAGCACGGCAATATCCCGCTATAAAGAAAAGATTAGCTGAGGTTGAAATAGAAAGTGGCACCTTTTCCGGGCTCACCTTCTGCCCATACATGGCCTCCGTGTTTGGTAATGATACGCTCCACGATGGCGAGCCCAACACCGGTCCCATCGAACTCATTCTGTTGATGGAGCCTTTGAAATACTCGAAACAGTTTATCGGAATACTGCTGATCAAATCCTACCCCGTTGTCTTTTACAAAATAGATGGCCTTTCCGCCTTTATCCAGGGCCCCAAATTCAATAACAGGAGTAGCAGTCTTTGAAGAATATTTCAAAGCATTTGAAAATAAATTGATAAGCACGAGCTTCAGCATGGATTTATCACCTTCAGAAGGAGGAACCTCGCTAAACCGGATTTCTGGTTTGTTACCCAAGAAAGTGCCGGATGCTTCTTTCAGTGCAAGTGTGCCCAGTTCATTCATGTCTACTTTGGTACGCACTATTTCTTGCCGGCCCAGTTTAGCAAAATCAAGCAGGTCCTGAATGAGTGCGGAGAGACTTTGAGAAGTTGTCCGGAGCATGCCCAGCATTTGGATCCCTTCCGTATCCAGTTTGTCAGCATAATTTTTTTCAAACAACCCAGCCAGGCCATTCATACCATTCAGCGGGGCTCTAAGGTCATGTGCAACAGAATAACTGAATGCTTCCAGTTCCTGGTTGAGCTGGAGGATTGCATCCTGTTGTTTTTTGATCTCCGTAATGTCTTCCGATATTCCCACCAGATAAAGAGGGTCACCTTTATCATCGAGAATCGTAATTTTATGGGTGCGGAGCCACCGTTCTCCCCTCAAACGGGTTTTTATCGGTTCTTCTTTCACGGTGACTGCGGTCTCAGATTTCATTGCCGCACGGTCTATCTCCGTAAAAAAATTGGCCTGTTCTATGGGGAACAGATCATAATCATTCTTACCAATCAGGTCCTTGCTCGAATAACCCAAAAGATCTTCCCCAGCTTTGTTGAACCGGAGAAAACGAAGTGAAGGCGCATCTTTCACAAAGATCATATTCGGGATATTTTCAAGAATGACTGAAGTGAAACGATCCGAATTCTTAATGGCTTCTTCAGCCTTGTTTCTGCGTTTAATTTCTATCCTCAACAAAAAGTAAATGGCAGAAAGCAGGAGCAGTGCACCCAGGGTGCCAAGAAAATTCACAATACCATTCAGGCTTGCTGTATTACGGAGTTTTTCGGTGCGTTGAGCAAGCAACACTCTTTCTTCATCCTGCATCTCTGTCACAAGCTGAGTTACATGGGCCATCATATTTCGCCCCACTTTGCTTCGGGTAATGCCGGAAGAGGCACTGATTCCTTCTCTCTTTTGGGTAAGAATAAATTCATTTAAACGCAGCAGCCGGGCTTTGGAAATAGAGTCAAGCTGCTTGGCACGTATAGTCTGTAGTGGGTTATCACTGACAAGCGACTCAAGTTTTTTCTGATCTGCAATACGCTGAATCCCGGCACCAGAAAACATTTCGAGGAAGTCATCATCATTCGAAATAATATATCCACGTGCGCTTGATTCTCCGTTTTTGACATCCTGCAAAACCACAGAAAGAGCTTCCATCACCTGGTGGGTGTGGTCAATCCTTTCTGCAGATTCAACGAAACGCTTTCCGGTTTTAAAAGAGACATACCCAATTGCTGCGAGCAAAGTGAGAGACAAAGCAAATCCAAGCAGTATTGTCTTCTCGAAAGAAAAATTCATTCTTGTTAAAAATTAAATAGATGTTCTGCCGAATTGAATAAAGTGAATCTGGATTAAATGTACTAAAAAGGATGATGGAAGATGAAACTTTCAATGGGCAACGTATTAGAATACAATAATAAGTGTTTTAATCAGCAATCAGTTTTCCGGAGGCAAGGATTCCGTTTGGAGAGAGGATGCGGAAAAAATAAAAACCGGAGGGAAGAGCCCCTCTTTCCATTTCAAATGAAGAACTATGGATGGAGAAGGTTTTAACTTTGGATCCTTGAGCATTGAAGAGTTCCAGCAAGGCCTCACCAGAATAAGGATGGCCGAGTAATTCCACCGTAGCGGAGGTGCTGAAGGGGTTGGGATAGATATGCACTCCGGAAACATTTTGGTGCTCTTCAATCCCCAGCATGCTATTCCAGGAAGCGATGTAATTGGCAGTGCTGTTTCCTGCAATGGTAAAGGCGCCTCCGGCATACAGGGAATTCTGATAGGATTGCAATACGGATACATAAGCATCTGTTCCTGGTCCGGGAAAATACCAGGAAGAACCGCTCCAGGCACCGAAGTGGTTAACGTGATAAGACCCGGTACGGAGAAACTGACCGCCGGCAAAGAGTATAGAGTCGTATATAGCAAGTGCCATTACGGTAGTATCGGTTCCAGATCCAAGAGTATCCCATACCGTTCCGTTCCAGCTGGCGATATACTGTGCGGAGGTGCTCCCGGCATGTCGAAAAAGGCCGCCTGCAACCAGTTGGTTTTTGAAGGGTTGAAGAGCGTAAACAGAGGAGCCACTGTCCATTCCCCCTCCCACAGGGGCCCAGGTTGTACCATTCCACATGGCAATACTGTTGAGAGTGACAGATCTGCTCATTGTAAAATTTCCACCGGCGTATACATTGCCGTTATATGAACCAAGAGAGAAGACCACATCGTTCAAACCGGAGTCAAGAGCCATCCAGGAGGATCCGTTCCATTTGGCTATGTTGTTTGCTGCTGAATTACCTGCAACAGAAAAGCTTCCTCCGGCATAAAGTTCATTATTGAAAACCAGGAGTGCACCCACAGATCCGTTCAGCCCGCCCCCAACAGAACTCCAGGTAGTATCATTCCAGACAGCCAGGCCGCTGACCGTATCTGTGCCGGCAATGTCGAAAATACCACCGGCGTACAGTTTACCCTGGTAAGGACATAAAGCATAGACCCAGCTGTTTACACCAAGGCCCAAGGAATCCCATTGAACTCCGTTCCACCGAGCGATATTGTTTAGAGGCTTGGAGCCAGCACTGTCGAACAACCCGCCGGCATACAATTTTCCGTTGTAGACAGCCATGGCCGAAACCCTTGAATTGAGAGCCATCCCCGAATCGAGCCTGGACCAGTTTTGAGACCAAGCCTGAACTCCTATGAGTATAAATAAGAGAAGAGCTCCGGTTCTTTTAAGCATTCATCAGTTTTATAGGGACAGAGCAAAGCTAACCCATTTTTTGATCAGTATGCCAGGTTTGGGCCAAGCCAGCGTTCTGTTTCCTGAAGAGAAAGGGCCTTTCGTCCTGCATAATCGACTACCTGATCCTTCTGAATTTTTCCAACACCAAAATAGTGTGAACCGGGATGGGCAAAAAACAATCCGCTAACCGCTGCTGTGGGGAACATCGCCAAACTTTCTGTAAGTGTAATACCCGCATTTTTACTGGCATCAAGCAGGTTGAAAAGAGTTGTCTTTTCTGTATGGTCGGGTTGTGCCGGGTACCCAGGTGCAGGCCTGATTCCGGTATATTCTTCCCGAATGAGCTGCGTTTTATCCAGAGCCTCTTCCCTGGCATAGCCCCAGAACTCTGTGCGGAGGCGTTTGTGCAGGAGCTCTGTGAAAGCTTCAGCAAGACGGTCAGCCAAGGCTTTTAACATGATAGCCGAATAGTCATCATGATCCTTCTCGAATTTTTTTACGTGTTCATCAATCCCAATACCTGCTGTAACGGCAAAGGCCCCGATATAATCCACGACCGGAGCATGTCCGTTCAGCACCCTGGGCCTGATAAAGTCAGCAAGAGCCATATTAAACTGCCCTGCTGGCTTCTTAGTTTGCTGTCTGATGGTATGAAATACAGCCCTTACTTTTTTGCCGGTCTCGTCTTCATACACCTCTACATCATCTCCGATACTGTTAGCCGGATAAATACCTATGACAGCTTTTGCCTGCAACCATTTTTCTTTGATCACCAGCTGAAGCATCTTGTTTGCATCATCAAAAAGTTTTTTCGCTTCAACGCCTCTTTCCGGATCATTGAATATTTTCGGATAGCTGCCCTTCATCTCCCAACTGTGGAAGAAGGGCGTCCAGTCAATATATTCTGCAATTTCAGCAAGGGAATAATCGTCAAATATTTTGTTTCCCAGGAAGGCCGGTTTGATAGAAGAAAGCGTATCCCAGTCAGTTGCAAATTTATTTGCCCTTGCTTCGGCAATGGGAATGAATTTATTCTGTGCCTGCGCATTCTTATTCTGCTCGCGGAGACGGACATAGTCGGCTTCCACCTCCTTCATAAATGCAGGACGTAACTCTTTCGAGATAAGACTGCTGGCAACAGGAACTGATTTGGAGGCATCGTTGACATGTACTACCGGGAATGAATAATTCGGTGCAATCTTCACTGCAGTATGAACACGGGAAGTAGTAGCCCCTCCGATAAGGAGCGGAATATTCATCCCAAGGCGTTCCATCTCTTTGGCCACATGCACCATCTCATCCAGAGATGGTGTTATAAGACCGCTGAGGCCGATGAGATCTACCTTTTGCATACGGGCTTCGGAGAGAATCTTATCGCAGGAAACCATTACCCCAAGATCAATG
>Ga0206996_1004_pt1 | contig 58786 bp, 39 predicted proteins | sample Alteio_BWMinCont_2_FD_153467 | JGI IMG/M metagenome (GOLD analysis project Ga0206996, IMG submission 153467) | Enriched cells from forest soil in Barre Woods Harvard Forest LTER site, Petersham, Massachusetts, United States -... | ecosystem: Environmental > Terrestrial > Soil > Temperate forest >...
AAACGTATAATGGACTGGAACGGACGAGGTCTTGATCCTGACGGCCATCGCATCCGGAGCCAACTCAGCTACCGTACCTGTCGAGGAAACCGTCGTTTTTGTCTCGATAGGAATCTGCATCTGCCCATAGGTCACAGTTGTGGTTGCTGCCAGCAAACCTAAAATGGTTGCCGCACCTAAGCTAAGAGTTCGTGTTTTCATAGGTTTATTTGATTGTTTCGAAATAAAACAGGAAGTGAACGACCAAAGCCGCTACAGAGATCGTTATTCTCTATTACTCCGAATATTTTGAATATCCGGCTCATGCGGCTTCACAACATCCAATCCGCTGGCAAATGCCTCACTTCAGGGCTTGGCTCATATGACAGCCTTCTTGGAAGTCAGCCGCATCTTGCCGATGTTTATGCTATCTATAAAATATGTCTCAGGCCAATTCTGTCAATGGGAGGCCATGGATTATATCTAAGGGTTCACGAGAAAAGCTAAGCATATTACTTAGCATGGAATAGATATAGTGCCTATAGCAAAATCTGTGCCTGTGAAAGAAAACTAACCTTATGACGAAGCAACGCCTTGATCACTAGGCACAGAGCGAAAAAATGCCCACGGGTAACCCATTCAGAAGTAAGTCGAGAGGAATTTGTTTCGAAGACTTCGTAATTGTTCGATGAGAAAGTAAATCGCGCCAGACTGACGTGGGTTCCAATACGGTCAAAAATGTGTTTTCAGAAATTGCCGATAAATTATCGATGCGGTCGTTGCCCAAGCGTGTCAGCGCAACAACAAGAAGCTGGTCTTGTCCATCTTGCCGGATAAATGAAATAAAACGACTCGCGTTCGGTCCCTCAATCGTCAAGGGCTGGTAAGCACCCTGCGAAAATAACGTCGGATGTTCACGGCGATAATGAAGGATCGAGCGGATAAGGCGCATCTTGATCCGCCCGTCTTTCCATGACCTGAACAGGTCTTGAATGGGGACATCGTCGAGATTCCGAAGGGCTTCTTGTCTCGCCGTGTAATCGACAGGCCGGCGGTTATCGGGATCAACCAGGCTGAAATCCCAGAGTTCGTTCCCCTGGTAAAAATCGGGCACACCGGGCGATGTTAGCTTTAGAGCGATCTGTGCAAGCGACAGGTTCATTCCTCGCCAGGAAAGTTCGGCGACAAAAGGCAAAAAAGCGTCCCAGAACGAACCGGCCCGTTGTTGGTTCAAAATGGCGTCGATAAAAGCATCGCAAGCTTCCATCCACGGCTTATTGGGATTGGTCCAATTGCTATTTGCTTCCGATTCCGAAAGTGCCTTGCGCATGCAATTTTTAATCCGACCTCGAAAAACATCGTCGATGGCCTCATTCTCAAGTGGCCAGGCGCCGAGTAGAAGCTGGTAGAGAAGATATTCTTCGTTGGCATCGGGTGCCGATAAGTCAACGATCCGAGTCTTGAAGGCCGCGTTGCTTGAGCTCCATTGTTTGAGCGCGCTTTCCCAGCGATCCGGAAGCTCGGAAAGGGCCAGCAGTCGTGATCGAACATCCTCGCTCGTCTTGGTGTCGTGAGTGGAAGTCGAGAGCATGGACCATGGCCACTTCTCCAGGCGATGTTGGTTGTTCTGATGGAACACCGAAGCCGGGCGACCAAAGTCCGAGGGGGCATGTCCCACTTCATTCGCGGCAAAAAGCCGGACATACCTGTAAAACAAGGTGTCTTCGATCGACTTGGCCATGATTGCCCCAGTGAACTGTTGCAGCTTGCATATCCACTTTTCGTACCAGGCTTTTAATTCAGGGGCAGCGGCACGCGCATCCGGATAGCGACCCGTCAAAAGATCCTGAATGAACATAAAGGGGACCGGATCGGATGAACGATTTCGACGCAAAGCTGCCGCAACCGCCCGTTTTGCGACAGCGATGTCGGTAGAGTCCGGTTCTTCGCCGACTCTTCGGTAAGTGCGATAAACGGACAAACAGGCAATGATCCGGGATATGGCCAGGCGAAGATCGTTAATAGTCCAATCGCGCCAACGTCGATCGGCTTTGACTTGCGATTCCAAATCCAGGGCCAAACCGTCGATCACGTTGGAAAAGAGCTCTTCCATGACGAAGAGCTTGAGTTGATAGGATTGCTCATGGGGATCCATCGGCAGGTCGGCAAATTTCTGATAGAGCCGGGTGAACGAGGACTCATTCCGGGATTCAATCAGGAGATTGATCAAATCGCCGGCAAACTCATAGCCCGTGGTCCCGTGAACAGCCCAGTCCTCGGGCAAAAGTTCCCCGTCGGTAAGAATTTTTTCCACGAGCAGATAAACGGGGGACTCGGCGTCACGTCCCAGCAGTGATAATCGCTCCAAGTACTGGGCTGGGTCCCAAAGGCCGTCGATATGATCGACGCGTACGCCGGTAACGATGCTCTTTTCGATAAGTTGCTTGAGCAGACGATGACAGGCGTCAAAGACTTCCTGAGTTTCCATGTGAAGCCCCACAAGCGTGTCGATGGCAAAAAAACGACGGTAGTTAATTTCCTGCGTTCCAGACTTCCAAAAGGCCAGCCGGTAATTTTGCTCTTCCAGGATTTGATGCAGATTGTCAAACGACTCCGCATCACCCGGGTTTCCGTTGAGCGCGGCGAGCACGCATTCGAGATCGGCGAGCAGATTGTCCGATTCAATTAACGCGGCCAACTCATGGCGGAGGCCGTGGCTCTGGCGATTGCGTTGTTCCATCTCTTCCATGCTTTCGGTGGTCGAAGATTTGGGCAAAGAGCGAAATTGTTCGGCCAACTGTTCAAGCTTTTGCGAAAGCGGTGTGCCGGGATTTTTGAACCAGGCCAGTCGTCGTAAAATAGTGCCATACGATTCCGGACGAAGTGGAAAACGCAAGCTGCGGTAATAAACCCAAAAGGCCGCTTTCTCGTACTTAAGCTGGATATCACCGGCCTCCAGTACGCGTCCATAAAAATCGTGAAGCATGGGGACCAGGATGCGATCTTGCAGCAGGGCCTGCCGTGGACTCCATTCGATGTCAAAAAATGAGGCGAAACGAGAGGAATGCCCGTGCTCCAATACGTCCATCCATCGCCAATTGAAGGGCACACTTATGCCCATGTGATTGGGCACAAAATCGACGAGCAATCCCATGTCACGTCCGCGCAAAAGACTGCTTACTTTCATTAAGCCGTCCATGCCCCCCAGTTCCGTATTGATCTCGTTATGATCGCAAACGTCATAGCCATGCGTGCTGCCGGGAGCAGCGCGGAAAATGGGCGAAGCGTAAACATCGGAAATGCCAAGATCGTCCAGATACGGAATAATTTGCGCGAGGTGCTCAAAATTGAAATCCGCGTTGAGCTGGACCCGATAAGTAGCGCGTGGCGTGCGAAAGGGAGGGTTCATATCTTAGGCCCTCCAACCTCGACCACCACGGTTTCAGGACCTTCCGTCGCCGCCGCATCGCTGAATTCCGGTGCATTTGAACGGAGAAGGACACGTCCGTTTTTTATCACATCCGCTTTTCTCATTCGCGAATGCAAAGAGACCTCAATGCAACGACCGCCGATCTGATAGTGAATGATGACCGTCGATTGTTTCGACTCCACATGCCAACAAGTTCGAGGAGGATTGAACCCGCCAAAAAGCTCCATTCGCAATTTCAGTCCCGCTCGATACAAGTCGAGAAGTCGGCGATGGTCATCCTGGGAGATTTCTTCCCAATCCAATTTGGAGCGGGAAAAGGTTTTCGGGCTGTTAGGATCGGACATCTTTTTGAAATCCGCGGGATCGGTGACAAACTTTGCTTCCAATAATTCGCGTTTGCGACCCTCGGCAATCTTCGAACCCAACTCCTCAGGCATATCGACGAAATAGAGAAAGGGAGAAGTGCATCCCCATTCCTGCCCCATGAAGAACAAGGGCGTATAAGGCACGAGACATAAAAAAAGCGAGCAAGCTCGATACGCTGCCGGCGAGATCGTGTGGTGCAAACGGTCCCCCAACGGGCGGTTGCCGACCTGGTCGTGGTTGGAGATGCAGTAAACGAAGCGCTCGGGCGAAAAGTCATTGCATGGCGTTCCACGTGGTTTTTTGTGAAGCGGACTGACTTGACCAGAGTAAAGCCATCCTTGTTTCAAGGTCTGGGCGATCTCCTCTGCAGAACCGCAAAACATGCTGTAATAAAACTGCTGTTCCCGCGTTTGACTGACCCGCATAACATGATGAAAGTCGTCCGCCCAAACCGCGTCAAAGTTCCAACCGTTCCTGACCAGCGGTTCTAATATCTCTCGATTATTTCGCTCGTCCTCGGCGATGATAAAACCACCCCAGTCATGAACAAGATCGGCGATTTCAGCCAGAAGGTGAACAGGGGAAGAGTCGGGCACGGCATGGGTCGCATCCATGCGAAAACCATCGATCCTGAATTCATCGAGCCAGTAGCGAATATTTTGACGCAAAAAAGCGCGCACCGGTCCTGAATGCGGACCGTCGAGATTGAAATTCTGGCCCCAAGGATTGTCCTTGCCTTGATAAAAATAATAATCGGAATACTGATGGCTAAAATTTCCTTCCGGCCCGAGATGATTGAAAACCACGTCAAGGATCACCGCAATGCCATGGGCATGACAGGCATCAACGAACGCCCGCAAATCGTCCGGTGTGCCATAGGAGTGGCTCGGGGCGAACGGCATGACTCCATCATATCCCCAATTTTTTTCGCCCGCCCAATCCGCCAGGGGCATTAATTCGATGGCCGTGATGCCCAGCGAGGAAAGATGAGAAAGCTTCCCCACCGCTGCCTGAAATGTTCCCTCCGGCGTGAAAGTCCCAACGTGGCATTCGTAGACAACGTGCCCATTCCACGTCGGGCGCTTCCAGTCTTTTGTTGTCCAGAGATACGCCTTCGAATCGATCACCTGAGAGGGTCCATGAACGCCTTGAGGTTGAAAATGAGAGGCGAAATCAGGAATCGGAGGCGCGCCATCGATGGAAAATGAATATAAGTCACCCGCTTCGCCGTCGGGGTCGCTGCCATAAAAATAGCCGGACTCCTTGGCTTGCCGGAGGACGTTGGTGTGGCGAGTTCCATTCTGCTTTTCAATCAACGCGACAACCGAGACATGGCCGAGGGCCCACACCCGGTAGGTCACCCCGCGCTCATGCAGACAGGGCCCGACGTCGGTTAAGATCATCTCTTCCGGCTGCAAAAACTTGGATAAGGGTGTCGAGGTCATGAACGGGTGGCGATAGGGGAGAGGAGTGCCGCGTCGGGCCCTGGCTTGGAAGATAAATAGCGCGCCGTGTTGATCAAACTCACGTGCGAGAATGCCTGGGGAAAGTTCCCGACCAATCGATGTTGGCTTGGATCGTATTCTTCAGACAAAAGACCCAGGCTGGTCCGGATATCCAGCAATCGTTGAAAAAGTTCCCGCGCTTCCTTTTCTCGCCCCAACAAGTAGAGACAGTTCACGAGCCAAAAGGTGCAGGGAAGGAAAGCTCCTTCTCCTGGCGGGAGGCCGTCCACCGGCGCCGAGTCGTCGGGGTCATAGCGCAAAACATAGCCATCCACGAGTAACTCCTTTTCAATGAGTTCGACGGTGGACTGAACGCGCTCGTCGGTAATGGGCAAAAAGCCCACCAGCGGAATCATCAACACGCTCGCATCGAGTCGGGTGGAACCGTAAAATTGGGTGAAGGCTTTTTTCCCGGAATGAAAGCCCTTGGCGCAGACTTCATCGTGAATCGTCTGCCGCAATTTTCTCCAGTTTTCGACGTCGCCTTCAAGACCGAACTCCTCCACTGACCGCACCGCCCGGTCAATGGCGAGCCAGGCCATAACTTTGGAGTGGGTGAAGTGGCGGCGGGGGCCGCGAATCTCCCAAATCCCTTCGTCGGGTTCCATCCAATGGGCTTCAACGAAATCGATTAAATGACGTTCGAGATGCCAATAGGTCGGATCGCAGTCGATTTTCATCTGACGCGCCAAATGCATGGCAGCCATCACTTCACCGTAAACGTCGAGTTGAAATTGTTCCGATGCCGCATTGCCGATTCGTACCGGCGAGGAATTTTCGTAGCCGCTTAAATGAGGCAGTTCGATCTCGGTCAACCGGCGCTCGCCCATCGGGCCATATAAGATTTGCATCTGGGCGGGATCTCCCGCCACGGCTCGAAGCAGCCATTGGCTCCAGGCCTCAGCTTCGTCCGTATAGCCGGATCGCATCAACGCAAGGAGAGTAAACGTGGCATCGCGCAACCAGCAGCAGCGGTAGTCCCAATTGCGGACCCCGCCCAGCTTTTCAGGCAGGGAAGTTGTCAGGGCGGCGACGATGCCGCCCGTGGGCGCATAGGTCAGTGCTTTGAGGGTAAGGAGTGAGCGCACGACGGCCTCCCTCCATTCTCCCCGGTAGCTGCAATGGGAAGCCCACTCACGCCAATATTTTTCTGTCTCCGCCAACGAATGATCTGAATTGATGGGCGAAGGCGGTGGTTCGTGGGAGGGATACGAAGTCAGAATAAAAGATTTACGCTCGCCCTCTCCCACGTTGAAACGCGCGACCGTCGAGAGATTCTCCCCGAAGGTCGGAACTTCGGCGCGGAGAATCAAGGCATTGGGGCCGGCCACGGCCGTAAGTCCTTCATTCGACTGTTGGACCCAGGGAACGGTGACGCCGTAATCGAAACGAATGATCATTTTCGATTCCATTTCGACACACCCCCGCATGCCCTCCACGATGCGAACGACATCCCGGTATTTGCCACCCGGCGGCATATAATCGATCAACTTTACAACGCCGTCTTCGGTTTCAAAAACTGTTTCGAGGATCAGAGTTTCAGCGCGATAGCTATGGTTGGCACTTTGGATGGGCTTCGCCGGGCTGATTCGCCAGCATCCGTTTTTCTCATCGCCCAAGAGAGCGGCAAAACAGGCGGCATCGCCAAAACCGGGCGAACAGAGCCAGTCGATGGAGCCATTGATACCGACCAAGGCCCCGGTCTGGGTATCTCCAATAAAACCATAATCCTCAAGTTTCATTTGGCCCCGTTTTTATCAATCATCGTGAGTCTAAATTTCAGTTGGTAGGAATCTTGCGTAATCAATTTGGCACCAAGTATGCCAAGCAAATGGGACCTTTGAGGTTGCACATGTTCAACATCTTACAAATGACGCCATCAGGGATAAGGCCTGCTTTTTGCCAGTCGTGTCCGCAGCTGGATTGCAATGCGCCAGAATCCCTCGAGCCCGCATGGAACCCCATCAACAGCAAATGTGATTCTCGAACTTTGTCGCAACACTCGTTATGAAAGTATGGAAAGGATATGCGTATCCCTTAGGCGCAACATGGATGGGAACAGGGACGAATTTTGCGCTCTATGCGCGCAATGCCACTAGTGTGGAATTGTGTTTGTACGATGAGCCGCACGACCCAAAGGAAACGGCACGCATTACTCTTGAAGAGCGGGCCGATGAAGTTTGGCACGTTTTTCTTCCAGACGTTCGTCCAAGTCAACTCTACGGATACCGGGTTCACGGTCCATGGGAACCCGCCAAGGGTCTTCGTTTTAACCCCGCAAAAGTCCTCCTTGATCCCTATGCCCGTGCGGTGATGGGTAATGTCAGTTGGGCGCCGGAAATGTTCGCGTATCCGTTGGACCATCCTGAAAAGGACCTCGTTCGCGACGATCGCGACAACGCCGCCTTGATCCCTAAATGTGTGGTCGTAGATCCCACCTTCAATTGGGACAATGACCGACCGCCGCGCCATCCACTGGAAGAGACTATTATCTATGAGACGCATGTGCGCGGATTCTCGGAGTTGTGGGACGAACTCGAACCCGAGTCCCGGGGAAAGTATGCGGGTCTCGGCAGTTCGGCGGCCATCAAGTATTTCAAAAAAATGGGCATCACAGCCGTGGAGCTTTTACCCGTGCATGTCCACATCGACGATCGGCATTTGCTTGATCGGGGTTTGACCAATTATTGGGGATATAACTCGATCGCCTTCTTTGCGCCGGAGGCCACTTACTCCAGTTGGGGCACCCGCGGCGAACAGGTTGCCGAGTTTAAGCAGATGGTGAAAAATCTCCACTCGGCAGGGATCGAAGTTATTCTCGATGTCGTCTACAACCATACCGCCGAGGGCAACGAACTGGGGCCGACTTTTTCTTTCCGTGGAATTGGTAACGAGGACTACTACCGCTTGGTCGCCGACAATCCGCGATATTATTTCGATTACACCGGTACGGGCAACACCCTCAATGCGCCCCATCCTCGCGTGCTTCAGATGATCATGGACAGTTTGCGTTACTGGGTGACGGAGATGCATGTGGACGGCTTTCGCTTCGATCTGGCGGCGGCCTTGGCGCGGGAACTTCACGCGGTGAGTCGTCTTTCCGCCTTTTTTGATGTTATTCACCAGGATCCGATCATCTCCCAAGTCAAGCTGATCGCCGAACCGTGGGACGTCGGCGAAGGCGGAGATCAGGTTGGAAATTTTCCCGTCTTGTGGTGTGAATGGAATGGGCGTTACCGCGACACCACCCGTCGGTATTGGAAAGGTGATGCGGGGCAGGTCAACGATTTTGCCTATCGTTTGACTGGCAGTTCCGATCTTTATCAGAATACGAGCAAGAGCCCGACTGCGAGCATTAACTTTGTTACCGCCCACGATGGATTCACCCTGCGTGATCTCGTCAGTTACGACCAAAAGCACAACGAAGCCAATGGAGAGAACAATGCGGATGGAGAATCCAATAACAATTCATGGAATTGCGGAGTTGAAGGAAAAACCGATATCGAGGATATCCTCAGCTTGCGAGCGCGCCAGCAGCGTAATTTTCTGGCCACCCTATTCTTGTCCCAGGGTGTGCCCATGCTGTGCGGAGGCGATGAATTTGGGCGGACGCAACTCGGCAACAATAATGTCTATTGTCAGGACAACGAAATCAGTTGGTATTCCTGGGAAAAGACAAAGGAGCAAAACGAGCTCTTTGAATTTACCTGCAAACTGATCGCTCTTCGCAAGCAACATCCCATTTTCCATCGCCCCAAATTTTTCCAAGGCAAGGCCATCAAAGGCGACACCAAAGACATTAGTTGGATGCGTCCCGACGGCAGTGAAATGGCCGAAGCAACCTGGAACGATCCACAGACGAGTTCGTTGGGAATTCTTCTTTGTGGCGATGACATGGGGGCAAAAACTTTCGAGGGCCAAACGATTACCGATGATACCTTTTATCTATGTTTTAACGCCCAACCTGACCCCATTATTTTCACCTTGCCGGGGCAGACAGCGGTTCGCTGGCTCTTAGTCCTCGACACTAATCGCGCGGAAGGATTCGTCGATGAGCAGCGGGAACTGCCCCGTCCATCCGGAGCCGAGTTTTGTCTCGAAGCCCGTTCATGCTGCCTCTTCAAACAAGTCATCGGTTCGGATGAAGAAGCAAAATCAAGGCCTTCCAAGGCAATGGGCTGAGTATCGCAATCACACTTTAGATCTTGCGATCTTCAATGAACGCGATTTCCTCCGAGGTCAGCCTCAGTCCGGAAGCGTCAAAGATGTCTTCAACTTGTTCGGCACTGCATGCTCCGACAATTGCGCCGGTAACGGTTGGATGGAGAAGAATCCACGCAACGGCGACCTCGCCAACCGAGCAACCGTGATTTTTACCGATGGAACGAAGCCGTTCGGCGAGTTGAAGGTTCTCCGTAAGCTTGGGTTCGCAGAATTCAGGATGGGTTATGCGCCAATCATCTGTTGGAAACTCGGCGGCGCGATCACGAGTCATGCGACCCGTTAGTAAACCCGAAGCCATGGGAGAATTAACGATGACACCAAGCTCCGCTTTCTGACAGAAGGGTAAAATCTCTTTTTCAACCTCGCGTTTAATCAGCGAATAGGGCATTTGGAGCGAAGTTATTGGGGCAATTGCCTGCAAACGGCGAAGCGACTCAACATTTAAATTACAAACGCCGATCCAACGCGCCTTGCCCTCTTTTTTCAGTTTTTTCAGTTCAAGCCACCCCTCTTCCACTTCAGCCAGATCATCAACCGGCCAATGAATCTGATAGAGGTCGATGGTTTCGATCTTGAGTCGACTGAGGCTGGCTTCACATTCCCGGCGGATGGAATCGGCCTTCAGCGAATAGGCAACCTTGCCCGATTCGTTCCAAATAATTCCGCATTTGGTAAAGATATAGGGCCTGGGGCCACTCCATTCTTCCAGCGCTTGAGCAACGATTTTCTCGGCACGGCCAAACCCGTCCGCAGGCGCGCAATCAATCCAATTCACTCCGGCTTCGAGCGCGCGATGGATCAGCGCAATTAGCTGCTGATCATCCTCGCTCCCAACGTCGAGCAACCATGGACTGCCCGTTGCCCAAGAACCAAAGCCGATTGACGTGATATACAGGTCCGAATTTCCAAGCTTTCTCGTCTCCATAAGAGAATCCCTTCTTACAGTGTGAATGAAATTTGCAGCATGGTTGCCCACACTGATATTGGGGCATTAACTATGCCAATGGAGTTTGGATGAAACAGCTTCCTGCCGGCCTGGTAGACGTTCGCCGGAAGGCAAGTTAACCGAAAATGCTGAAAGTATTAGAAGGCTAATCCTGAAGAGAAACAGTCGTGCAGTTTGCAAAAGTATCGAAAGGCTTTCGTTCATTTCGCGTTGCAGATTAGAGAGAGTTTTGCCGCGCCTTGGATTTTGTGAGAGGTCTAGCCAGAACTTGATTGCCTCCCTTCTTTTCGGCATGCGAGGAGCTTTTTTTAAGTGATCCACTATGCATGCAAACAACTGCAATTTCACGGCACTTTACGATCGGCCTCACTTCGGTCCGGGGATGATCGTTGAATTCCATTTGCCTCCATGATACGCGAACAATATCAGTTAGAATCGTCATCCCGCTTGCGCAGGGACCCGCTTCTCCCGCGCACCCTGCCGCAGCGGACAATACGAATGAATGGTGATGGGTTGCGACGAGTTATCATTGAGAGTGTGGCTCCGGAAATTGACGGCGGACAGCATCCCATCAAGCGGGTGCCGAAAGAGCATGTGGTGGTGGAAGCCGATGCGTATGCCGACGGTCATGATTTACTCACGGTCATTCTAAAATCACGCCATGAGAGTGAGAAGACGTGGTCGGAGACAGCGATGAAGCCGCTAGGCAACGATCGGTGGCGCGGTGAATTCGAAGTCACCGAACTGGGTGTCTATCTATATACCATTGAGGGGTGGGTGGATCCATTTAGTTCCTGGCGTCGCGATTTGTTGAAACGGATCGAGGCCCAACAGGACGTTTCGATGGATTTGATCATCGGTGAACGCCTAGTTGAGGAGGCGGCGAAGCGCGCAAACGATGTGGATGCGCAGTCTCTCCAGGCGTGGGCCCGGGAATTCAGCCAGTCCGGCGAGTCTACCATGAAAGCCCGGATCGAACGGGTCCTGGATGAAGAAATGACGAAGCTGACACTCCGGTTCCCTGATCGTTCCCATGCCACAACCCATGAAAAGGAACTGCGCGTCACGGTGGATCCCATTTTGGCGCGCACCGGAGCGTGGTACGAAATATTTCCCCGGTCATGTCCTGGAAAAGTTGGGAGACATGGCACGTTCAAGGACGTGGAGGCATTTTTACCGCACGTTGCGGAAATGGGTTTCGACGTCCTTTACCTGCCGCCCATTCATCCCATTGGGCAATCGTTCCGAAAGGGAAAGAACAACAATCCCGTTTGCCAACCGGATGAGCCGGGCAGCCCCTGGGGCATCGGCTCGAAGGAAGGCGGTCACACGGCGATCCATCCGGAACTGGGAACCTTGGACGATTTCAAGGGCATGTTGCGCAAGGCCCGCGAACTGAAAATCGAGGTTGCCCTCGACATCGCATTCCAGTGTTCCCCGGACCATCCCTGGGTGCGCGAACATCCGCAGTGGTTCAGGGAACGTCCTGACGGAACAATTCAATACGCGGAAAATCCACCGAAGAAATATCAGGACATTTATCCCATCAATTTCGAAAGCGATGACTGGCCGGCGCTCTGGCAGGAGTTGAAACGTGTCATCGTTTACTGGATTGCACATGGTGTACGGGTATTTCGGGTCGATAATCCCCACACCAAATCATTGCCCTTTTGGGAGTGGGTGATTGGCGATATTCGACAGACCCGACCGGATGTCATATTTCTCGCCGAGGCCTTCACGCGACCTCATCTCATGTACGGCCTGTCGAAGCTCGGCTTCAATCAATCGTATAACTACTTTCCGTGGCGCAACACCAAGGCTGAGCTCATCGAGTATTTCACCGAGTTATCACAACCACCCGTCAGCGAATTCTTTCGCGCGAACCTTTGGCCGAATACGCCCGACATCCTCACGCGCTATCTTCAAGACGGCGGACGTCCGGCGTTCATAGCCAGGTTAATTCTCGCCGCGACGCTCGGTGCGAGCTACGGCATCTATGGTCCGACTTTCGAGTTCATGGAAAACAAGCCGGTGCAAAAAGACGGCGAGGAGTATCTGAATTCCGAGAAATATGAAATTCGAAGCTGGGACTTGAACCGCGCCGACAACCTCACAGACTTGATCTCCCGGGTGAATCGGATCCGCCGTGAAAACCCGGCGCTGCATGATCTCCACCATTTCCAGTTTCATCACACCGATAACGATACGATTATCGCCTACAGCAAGACCGACGATGAGCTGAAGAACGTTGTCCTGATCATCGTCAATCTTGACCCCTATAACGTCCAGAGCGGCTGGGTCGATTTGACGTTGGAAGAGCTGGGGATTGCACCCGGAACAACTTTTCAAGTCCACGATCTTTTGACAGACGCTCGGTATTCCTGGCATGGCGATCGCAACTATGTCGAGTTACGGCCATGGGAAATGCCGGCGCATATCTTCCGCGTCTCGTCCGATTTTACCTGATCAAACCGAACCCACCATGACCCCGCTTTCGAACGCCACTCCAGTCAAGGACAAGGACACGCTTTGGTATAAAAGGGCCGTCATTTATCAGGCCCATGTGCGCTCGTTTTGTGATGCCGATGCCAACGGCATCGGCGACTTTCGCGGACTCACCTCAAAGCTGGATTATTTACAGGATTTGGGCGTGACCGCGATTTGGCTGCTGCCCTTCTATCCCTCACCCTTGCGCGACGACGGCTATGACATTGCGGATTATTGCGACGTCAATCCCATCTACGGGAATCTCAGCGACTTCAGGGAGTTTTTGAGGGAGGCGCACAGACGCGATTTGCGCGTCATTACGGAACTTGTCATCAATCACACCTCCGACCAACACGCTTGGTTTCAAAGATCGCGTCGCACGAAGCCCGGGAACAAGTGGCGGAATTTTTATGTCTGGAGCGACACCCCGGAAAAATATCAGGATGCCCGGATCATCTTCAAGGATTTTGAGCTCTCCAATTGGACCTGGGACCCGCTGGCCAAATCCTATTTCTGGCACCGCTTTTATTCGCATCAACCGGACCTTAATTTTGACAACCCGGAGGTCCACAAGGAGATCTTCAGGGTGCTCGACTTCTGGTTGGACATGGGCGTGGATGGCCTGCGGCTGGACGCCGTGCCGTATCTATATGAGCAGGAGGGCACCAACTGCGAGAACCTTCCGCAAACCCACGAGTTTCTCAAAAAACTGCGCACGCACATGGATGCCAAATATGGAGATCGCATGTTGCTGGCGGAGGCGAATCAATGGCCGGAGGACGCGGCATCTTATTTTGGAACGGGCAAGGGCGACGAATGTCACGTCGCGTTTCATTTTCCGCTGATGCCGCGCCTATTTATGGCGGTTCGGATGGAGGACCGCACTCCCATCGTCGATATTCTTCAGCAGACGCCGGCCATTCCCGAGACCAGCCAATGGGCCATTTTCCTCCGCAATCACGACGAGCTCACGTTGGAGATGGTGACCGACGAGGAACGTGATTACATGTACCGCGTCTATGCGCAAGATGTCCGGGCGCGCATCAATCTTGGCATTCGCCGCCGGCTCGCGCCATTGCTTGGCAATGATCGTCGGCGCATCGAGCTGCTCAACGCCCTGCTTTTGTCCATGCCTGGAACTCCGGTCCTCTATTACGGAGATGAGATCGGGTTGGGCGACAATGTTTTCCTGGGAGACCGGAACGGCGTTCGAACGCCGATGCAATGGAGTTCGGACAAGAACGCCGGTTTTTCCAGGGCCAATCCACAGAGCCTTTTTTTGCCGATCACACTCGATCCCGAATACCACTATGAAGCGGTAAACGTGGAGAATCAGCAGCGCAATCCCGACTCGCTGCTCTGGTGGACCAAACGCTTGCTGGCGATGCGCAAACGCTGGCCGGTCTTCGGCAGGGGCTCCATCGAATTTCTTCAGCCGGACAACCGCAAAATCCTTGCCTTCGTGCGCAGGGACGAGAAGGAATGCGTGCTGGTGGTCTGCAATCTCGCCCGCACGGTGGAAATGGTGGAATTAAATTTGTCGTCCTTCCACCAGATGGCGCCGGTGGAGATTTTCAGCCGCAATGCGTTCCCCCCCATCTCCGACCAGCCGTACCTGCTCACGATTGGTCCTCATGCGTTTTATTGGTTTTCACTCGAACCGCGCTTCACCGAACCAATCACCACCTCGATTTCAACGCCCGGCACTCCACCCGCCATCCCCTTGATCGAAGTGGATCAATGTTGGCCGGACGTGCTGGATCAGCAGAACGTTTCGCGCTTGGAAGACCAGCTTCAGGAGTATATCCCGTTACGCCGCTGGTATGGGAGCAAGACCCGGATCATCAGAAACGTGCAGATCAGCGAAATAATCACCATTCCGGTCTGCGAAAATAAATCCTTCCTGCTCTTCGTGGACCTGGACTACGTGCAAGGCGATCCCGAACGGTATCTGCTGCCGCTCGCCTTCGCCACGGGTGAAGATGCCGCCAAGCTCCAGCTTGAAAGACCGCACCTGATCATTGCCCGACTGCGCTTGCGCAAGAGTGGCGTGGAAGGTTTCATTTACGATGCTGTCGGCAGCCGCGACTTCGCGCAAACCTTGTTGGAGACCATGGGACGGCGGCGCGCCTTGAAGGGGAGATATGGCGAAGTTAAGGGCTTTTCGTTGGATGCTTTCCGCCAAATCTGGAGCGAATGCGCCAAGCCCTTGGAACCGTTACTTGGTCGTGCCGAACAGAGCAATTCCGCGCTTCTTTTCAGCGACAAATTTATCCTAAAAACATTTCGCCGGTTGGAATCGGGCGTGAATCCCGACCTGGAGCTCAACCGGTTCCTGGCCAGGAACGATTTTCCACACGTACCACCGATGGCTGGCGGATTGACGTATCGCGCGAGGGACGGCAGGGAGACCAGTCTCGCTATTCTGAGCGGGTTTGCCGCCAACTGCCGGGACGGTTGGGAATTCACCCTCGATAGCTTAAGCCGTTATTACGAGCGGGTCGGTTCCCTGTCCGAGGAATCGCGGATGGCGCCTAAAGTGGAGGGCCTGCCCTTGGATACCATCGAAGCAGAATTCCCCGTCCTGGTCACGGAGCGGCTCGGCACTTATGTAGAGACGGCGCGACTGCTGGGCGAGTGCACCGCCGCCATGCATCTTTGTCTCGCCAGTGACAGGGATGACTGGGGTTTTGCGCCGGAGCCATTCAACCCCTTTTACCAACGATCTCTATTTCAATCCATGCGCAACACGGCGGTGCAAAGCCTTGGGTTGCTGCGAGGCAAAATAAAGAAGGTGCCGGAGTCGGCTCGCGCCGAGGCTGAAAAGGTTACCGCGTTGCTGCCGGAAATTTTGGAGCGGCTCAGGAAGGTGACCACCTCGCGCCTCACAGGAATGCGGCTGCGGGTGCATGGCGACTACCACCTGGGGCAGGTGCTGCACACGGGAAAGGGCTTTCTTATCATCGACTTCGAAGGCGAACCCGCGCGTTCGTTGAGTGAGCGCCGCCTCAAGCGCACGCCCATCACCGACGTTGCGGGCATGTTGCGGTCATTGGACTACGTCGCGCACGCCGCCTTGCTCCAGCAGATTGAGCGTGGCGCGATCACAGCGGAAACCATGAAGTGGATCGAGCCATGGGCACGCTTTTGGACGCATTGGACGAGCGTCATTTTTCTGAAGGCTTACCTCAGCAGCGCGCGCCAGGGTGAGTTTCTGCCAAAAGCCAATCAGGAATTAAAAATCCTTCTCGAAGCCAATTTGTTGAACAAAGCCCTTTACGAAATGGGCTACGAACTGAACAACCGCCCGGATTGGGTGGGCATTCCGCTCCAGGGCATCCTGCAACTGATGGAGGAACAAAAATAGGCGCACCATCGTCACGGTTACTTCACTCGTATTGCGGTGAGTCCTTGGAAAGGGCGCCACACGTTCCGCTGCACGAAGCGGTTGATCTAAATGAACACCAGCACCCTCCAAGCCAAGAGAGACCGCAGTTGCGCAAACCAAATCGAAACCCAGGTCCCGGCCCGTCTGGATCGCCTGCCTTGGAATAGATGGCATCTTCTGGTGGTGAGCGCCCTCGGAGTCACCTGGCTTTTGGATGGTCTCGAGGTGACGTTGGCAGGCGCGCTGGGCCCCTTTCTTACAAAGCCCGAGACGCTGGGGCTTACCTCGGCGGGCGTGGGACTCAGTGGCACATCTTATCTTATAGGCGCAGTAATCGGCGCCCTCGGCTTTGGCTACCTCACCGACCGGTTGGGGCGTAAACGCCTTTTCTATGTCACGCTCAGCGTCTATTTGGTGGCCACGCTCTTGACCGCCTGTTCCTGGAATTTGTTCAGCTATTGTCTCTTCCGCGCGCTCACCGGCACAGGGATCGGAGGCGAATATGCCGCGATCAACTCCGCTGTCGATGAACTCATCCCTGCGAGAGTACGAGGACGAGTGGGCCTGGCCATCAATGCCACCTTCTGGCTTGGAGCGTTGCTCGGATCCGGCGCGACAATAATCCTGCTCAATCCTGCAATTCTGCCCGTGAATTTGGGCTGGCGATTCGCTTTCGGTCTGGGTGCATTTTTCGGTTTGTTCATTCTACTCTTGAGAAGGTGGATTCCTGAAAGCCCCCGATGGCTGATGCTCCATGGCCGGAATGAAGAAGCCGAAAAGATCGTCGGTGAGGTCGAAGAGTCCATCCGGCGCAAGGGCTATGACTTGGCCACTTGCGATAATCCTCCTCTACGATTACGGGTACGACATTCCACTCCTTGGGATGAGATTTGGAAGACCATGGCCCACCGTCATCGGGCCCGTTCCTTTTTGGGCTTCTCACTGATGGCCTCACAAGCGTTCTTTTATAACGCGATTTTTTTTAGTTACGCCCTTGTCCTCGCGCAGTTCTATCATGTTCCAGCCGGGCAAGTCGGACTTTATCTCATTCCCTTTGCGATCGGAAACGCTTTGGGGCCCATGGTCCTCGGTCCCTTATTCGATACCATCGGTCGCAAGCCCATGATCGCGGGAACGTATGCCCTCTCGGGATTGCTCCTGATCGTTAGCGGTTGGCTTTTCAGCCGCCACGATCTGACCGCGACGACACAGACGATTTGTTGGTCCGCAATATTTTTCATTGCCTCTTCCGCGGCAAGCTCCGCCTATGTCACCGTCAGTGAAATATTCCCGCTGGAAATTCGAGCGCTGGCCATAGCGATTTTTTACGCCTCAGGAACAGCCTTTGGAGGAGTCCTGGCGCCAAGTCTTTTTGGTTATCTCAGCGGGCTGGGATCACGTTCTTACCTCTTCATCGGTTACACTGTGGCCGGTATTTTAATGATTTATGCCGCGGTGATCGAGAGTATCTGGGGAGTGAAGGCGGAGCGGCAATCCTTGGAAAAATTGGCTCCGCCTTTATCGGAAGCAAGCCTGCCGAAAAGTCTTTCCGACGCTCTCTAGCGCAACTTGACGAACAGTCTCCTTCACATCGGGTATCAGGGGAGGCGCGACACTGAGGTTGCGCACACCTGACTTCAAAAGTGTGGGAATGATTTCCAGTTTCCGCGCCAATTCCCCACAGATCGCGACTGGAGTATCCCCCGCCTCTTCAACGATGATTCGGATTAATCGCAAAACGGCTGGATGGTCCTCGCGAAAATAATCGGAGACGAGGGGATTTTCGCGCCCGGCAGCCATGGTGTACTGCGTCAGGTCGTTGGTGCCGATACTGAAAAAATCGGCATGGGCCTTGATTTCAGCGATGCTCAGGGCGGCGGCGGGAGTTTCAATCATGGCGCCGAGAGACGGGATTTTCTTCAGGCCCTTCCTTTTGGCCGTAGCCGCAAATCGATCCCGAAGAGAAGCCATTTCCTCAGCCAAGGTCACCATTGGCACCAGGACCCGCACGTCTTGTTCTTCCGAATATTGGCAGAGAGCTTCCACCTGGCTATCGAGCAGGTCGGGATAACGAAGTAAAAAACGCACCCCGCGCCGACCCAGAAAGGGATTGTCTTCCGGAGGTAGCTTGAGGAAGGGAAGCGGCTTGTCTCCGCCCAAATCCAGCAGGCGCACGGTGATGGGCTTGCCTTTCAACGGGGCAAACATCCTTCTTAATTCTTCCAGCAATTCCTTCATTGCAGGAGGAGTCTTGTGCGCCAGGTAAAACTGCTCGATCCGATATAATCCCACACCGTCAGCCCCGTTATCAGCGGCGGCGGCCACGTCTTCGCGGCAGCCCACATTGGCCATGACGACAATCTCCGTACCGTCCGATGTGCGTGCGGGGTTCCGGGCCAGGAACTGCAAGCGGGCGCTCTGCTCTTTTCCTTCCTGGATTTCTTTTGTGTAGCGCTCGCGCGTTGCTTTGTCCGGATGGACAACGACCCGGCCCCGAAAGCCATCCACGATGACCTCGTCCCCATCGGTAATTTTCTCCGTGGCGCCTGGAACCTGGGCCACCGTTGGAATTCCCAACGCCTCCGCCAGCAGCGCCGCGTGAGATCCCGTGCCGCCGAACTCCACCACGATTCCAGCCGCCGCATTTCGCGGCAAGGCCACCGTATCGGAAGGCAGCAACCGCCTCGCCACTAGCACGCGGCCCTTCGGCATTTTTTCCAACGATGTGGTTTTGACTCCCGTCATCTCGCGCAACAGTCGCTGCCCCAAGTCCGCCATGTCGTCGGCATGCTCGCGATGGGTCTTCTCATTCATCTCGCGGAATTTTCGTTCCCACCGGCGGAAGACGCGGGCCGAAGCATGGGTCGCGCTGACCGATTCCTTCTTCACCAAGTCGCCAATTTCCCGGCGCAGGGCAGGGTCCTGCAGCATCGCTTCATGGGCCTGGAAAATCGCCGCCAATCCGGCGTTGGTATCTCCCTCGATGCGCTGGGCGGAAACTCGCAAATCTTCCGCTACCGTTTTAAGGGCCTCGTCGATGCGCCGCAGTTCTTCCTCGATCTGATGCTCCTCAATATCCCAAGGCTCGAGTGATTCCAGAATTTCGCGGTAAACAAACGCACTGCCCATGACCACGCCTTGCGAAATTGTTTGCCCCGCGAGTCGAACTTCCTGTTCCTTCTCGCTCATCCCATAATTTAACCTCCGCCATTTTTGTTTCAAATAAGGCCCCAGATATATTTTCCTCCACTCCGCAGAGCAGCCTCAGCGAGCATGATTGCAAATAGCACTATGCCGGACTTTTCGTCGTTCAATTTGCAAACCTGATGGATTAAGCGGCCTTAGGATCAGCCTGTGGAATTCTCTAAGAGGGTGCATATACAAATGATGAACGATGTTGGCATCATCCATGCAGCGGGGATTTCGAGGTTCACAGGAAAATATGAGCACTCAAAAAAGAGATTCTTCCCAAGCCTCGCCTCTGAATATAGAAACCCTTGGATTGGATCGTCGCAAGTTTATTGGGGCCGGTTCATCCGCGCTCATCGTGACAGCGTTGGCTCTTTCCCGGGCCCAAGCTCAGGACATCGAGAAGGTGGTTGAGGCGCAGCATGACAAAAGCGTGACTGATCCGGGGCCGGAGAATAACGCGCTCAAGGATATCAGTCCCAATAGTTTTCTGCCACCGCCCACCGACCACGGCGAGGCGCCTGAGTTTTGGAATTCATTTTCGGTCGCCCACCGGCGTGTTCAACCGGGTGGCTGGACCCGGCAGGTGACGGTCGAAGATTTTCCGATTTCCAAGGACATCGCGGGCGTCAATATGCGCTTAACGGCGGGTGGAATTCGGGAACTTCACTGGCATGAAGCCGCCGAATGGGCGCTGATGCTAAGCGGCAAGGCGCGGATTACGGCGATGGATATGGAGGGGAGAGGTTTTGTCAAAGACGTGGTTAAGGACGATCTTTGGTTCTTTCCACCCGGAATTCCCCATTCGATCCAGGGCTTGGAACCGGATGGATGCGAATTCCTTCTGGTTTTCGATAATGGCAATTTTTCCGAAGGAAACACGACCTTGATTACAGACTGGGTGCGTCATGCCCCTCGTGAGGTCCTGGCCAAGAACTGGGGCGTTTCGGACAAGGCTCTCGATGACCTCTACACGCTTCCGGCGGAAGGTCTGTTCATCTTCCAAAAGGCAGTGCCCGGCCCTCTCGAGGATGATCAACGTGCCATCGCCGGTTCGAAAGGACTTTCACCTGTTGCTTTTGACTTCCCAATGCATTCCATGGCCCCAACCTACAAAACAAAGTCTGGAGAGGTACGCGTCGTCGATGCCCAAAATTTTCCGGTGACGACGACATCAATGGCGCATGTCATTGTGAAACCCGGAGGCCTGCGCGAACTCCACTGGCATCCGAACGCCAATGAATGGCAATACTTCATCCAAGGCAAAGGCCGGATGACGGTCTTCTTTACCGCTGCCAAGGCGCGGACCATGGACTTTAATGCCGGTGACGTCGGCTATGTGCCCCAGACTTTCGGCCACTACATTGAAAATACGGGTGACACCGACCTCATCTTCATCGAGATGTTCAAGGCGAGCCACTTTCAAGACCTTTCTCTTTCAACGTGGGTAACGCACGCGCCCCCGCAGCTTATGATGGATCATTTGCGAATCAGCGCTGCCACCCTGAAGGCCATCCCGTCCGCCAATTCGTCGGTCGTACCGGTGTAAAGGGCATCTTACAGATTCGGAGTCGCTTATGCTGACTCTCCTTTCATCCGCTGGATGACCGTCTCAGCGAAACGCGCTGCGCAAGGTCGCCTTCTCGTTGCCGATTATGATGAGGATAAGCTTGGAGCGATCTGCCGCCGGCGTTGCGGAGGAGAATCCAAACGCCTTCCGATTTGGGCGGCAATTTCGAAGGAGTGTAGACGGGCTTTGTGATCGTGGAAATGGCCAGTGACTATCAATTCATCCGGCTTGGCTTCTTCCAGGATGGCGCGTAGTTCGCGTTCGACGGTTTCGGCGGAGCCGATGGCGGAATAGGCGAGGGCGTTCTCGATTTGGGCCATCTCGAAATCGGAGGCGTAGTCGGCAATGTTATCGATGGGTGCAGGCACGGGGCCCGGTGTGCCGCGCCGAAGATTGATGAAGGCCTGTTGCACGGAGGTGAATTGGCGGCGGGCTTCGCCATCGGTTTCAGCGGCAAAGAGGTTGACGCCCATCATGGCATAGGGTTGGTCGCATTGCCGCGAGGGCTTGAAGTGGTCCCGATAAACGGCGAAGGCCTGCATTAAGTCCGCCGGGGCAAAATGGGAAGCGAAGGCGAACGGCAAGCCGAGAGCGGCGGCGAGTTGCGCGCTGAAGAGGCTCGAGCCCAGGAGCCAAAGAGGCACGCGGGTCCCGGCTCCGGGAACGGCGCGGATTTTTTGGTCCGATGTGGCGGGTTCAAGATAGGCCTGGAGTTCCTGCACATCATGGGGAAAGCTGTCGGCACTGCCCACGGGATCGCGGCGCAGGGCGCGGGCCGTGGCCATGTCGGTGCCGGGCGCGCGGCCCAGGCCAAGATCGATACGGTCCGGGTAAAGCGAGGCGAGCGTCCCGAATTGCTCGGCAATGACAAGCGGCGAATGATTGGGCAGCATGACTCCGCCGGAACCGACGCGGATCGTTTTGGTGCCCCCGGCGATGTAGCCGATCACGACCGAGGTGGCCGCACTGGCAATGCCGGTCATGTTGTGGTGCTCAGCAACCCAATAGCGGCGATAGCCCCAACCTTCGGCGTGTTGCGCGAGATCGAGGGAACGGCGGAGGGCATCCGAGGGAGTGGAACCTTGGGCGATGGGGGAAAGATCGAGGATGGAGAGAGGAATCATGGCGGAACGCTTAAAATACCCCATTTTGATCGCAGCGCGAATTGACCCGTAAGCGGAACTGCCGGTTCAAGTCCTGCCCTCGCAACCCCTTCACCTCTGGGTTACCTTTCCGGAGGAGTCCCCGGTCGACTTCAGCATGTGGATGGCGTGGTATCATATTCAATGAACATTTTTGTCTTGGATTTAAACCCACTCAAGGCGGCGCAATATCATAATGATCGCCACTGCGTGAAGATGATTTTAGAAACGACCCAGATCCTTTCTACCGCTCTTCCCTACCTTGAAAAAGGAAGAGTGGGGCCATACAAATCCACGCACATAAATCATCCCTGTTCGGTTTGGGCAAGGGAATGCAGGGGAAATTATCATTGGTTATGGAAGCTCGGTATTTCCCTCTGTGAAGAATACACGCACCGGTACGGGAGAGTTCACATGTGTGAGCCCTATCTCGAAGATTTGAGGTTGTCCAAACGTGTTTTCAAGAAAATGACCCCATTTGCCCAAGCTATGCCAGAACGATACCGGCACCCCAATGTTGTAACGGCTTATCGTGCCTATTATCTCGGGGAGAAACGTCACCTCGCAAAGTGGACAAACCGAAAGGTGCCTTACTGGTGGGAGTGATATCTCAGCAATGGTTATCGCTGACTAGGCTGTCCCAAAATGCTCATCCTGCTTTTTTCGCAGGTCGAAGAGGAAGGAATCGGCGGGGATGTCGAGCATGTCCTCGGTGATGATCGTTCCGGCGGGAATATCCTGTTTCAAGCGCCGACCCGTGCTCAAGTGCGCGGGCAGCGGGCCGCAGGACTTGAGCGAGACGGCGGGGATGAGGGAGGCCTTGAAGGAAGGGTCGTGCTCGCAATTGAGGATTTCGCCCGCTTTTCGTGCGGTTTGGGTGGTGATGATCATGTCGTAGAGGGGACGGTACGAGGCGTCGTTACCAGTGGGGACACCGAGCAGTCCGGCGCAGAGCAGCGTGGTGGGCGTTTCGACGCCGCACAGATGATGAGGCCGGAAGATAACCGCCGCAGTCAGTTTCGGGTTGGCCCAGAGTCCCTTTTCGATGACGATCTTGCGTGAGTAGTCGTTGGTGCAGGCGATCACGGCGAAGACGCCACCACCCATGTTCGCGTCGCGCTCGCCGCGCAGGGGAATGACCACGTCGATCACGCCCCGCTTTTCCAGGATGCCGCCTTCGGAGCGGGGACAGAGAACGCGGGGAATCTCGGAGATGCGGACGACGGGATCGTGCATCTCGGCGCCATCGGGAACGAGGCCCGTGGCGTTGACAGCGATGACCGATTCGCAAAGGTCGAAAGTCGCGGAGCGCGTCGAATGCATCGATTTCAGGATGCGGTGACGTTCGGCCAGATATTTTGCGGATTGTCCCTCGGGGATGAAGCCAAGCCAGTGGCGATCTTCCGGTGCGATCGCGGCGGTATCGTGCGGGGCCGAAGTCTCGCAATTCGGGTTCCAGACGCCGCGTGCCGAGGAGAAATCGTCCTTGAAGGCGACTTCGCCGTCGCGGGCTTTTCCGGCGCAAAGAACTTCGAGGCCCAGGCTTTGCAGCCAGCCGACCCAGCCGATCATGAGGCCGTGCTGGTCGCCGTCCACTTGCGAGTAAACGACGCCCGCCTGGTCGGCGAGATGCTTTAGGATCGGGCCGACGACGGAATCAGGTTCCTTGCTGATCATCGCGATGTGTTTGCCGTGGCGGATCGCCTCGAAGGCGTGGCGCGCGCCCGCTTCCGGCGAGCCGGTCGATTCGGCGATGACATCCAGCGGCAGGTCCATGAGCAGAAGCGGGTCCTCGACGATGATTCGTTTTTTCGGCAGCGCGCGCATCGCTTCCGCGCGACTGTGGCAAATCACGATGTCGTCTTCCAGGATGCCGGCATGGGCGAAGGCACGTTTCGCCGCGTCGAGATTGTTGTCGGCGATGGCGGCCACATGCAACAGGGGAATGGAGATCGATTGAGTCAGCACCGCCGTGCCGTAGTGACCGGTGCCGATAAGACCAACTTTGACGGGGCCTTTGGCGGCTGCTTTGCGATAGAGTTGCGAATAGATCATGGTGAAAGAGATGGAAGGCGCGTTCTTGACCGGTTGTTACCTTTTTCCGTGGAGACGGGCAATCACCAAACGGTTGCGATTTTGCAAAATGCCGTGTCCTCTTGCGAGGAGCTCTTTAATCGACTGAACTGGTTGTAAATTTTTGAATCGCGCCTATAACTGGACTTTTGCATTCAAATTTCCGTTAAACGATGGCTCACCAAAAACAACTGACCCGCTGGGACGAGTGGATCCTGCGCATCATCGCGGTTTACCATTTGCTGAAGGCCGGATTCTTTTTCGCGCTGAGTTTTGGGCTCAAGCATTATGTCCGCGGTGACATGTACCAATTTTTGCAGGATTACCTGATTGAACCGTTCCATTTCGATCCCAGTAGTAAATTTTTGAAAATACTCCTGGAAAAAGCATCGGTCATCACGCCGCACACGCTCAGGTTTTTCAGCTATGTTTTTTTCGCTTACAGCATTATTTTTGCCATCGAGGGCATCGGGCTTTATTTGCGCAAACGCTGGGCGGAATACATGGTGGTGATTGTCGTCACCTCGCTGCTTCCGTTTGAGCTATACGAAATTTACATCAAGCTCGCCTGGTGGAAGGTCGGGCTCGTGGCGGGAAATCTTTTGGTTGTCGCTTTCCTGATCAAAATCCTGATCGACGGGGCCGAGCACAAGAAAAAGTAAAGGCAGCCGGAAGTTTTTGGGAGAGAGCAGGTGGACTCTTCCCTGGTTTCCTTTAGATTCAGATCGGGCCTTGTTGTCCGGCAATGTTTTTAGCATGAGTAACTCACGACCTCCGAAGCTGACCCGGATCAAGCGATCGCGCCGCAAGGCGAAGCGGAATGTCCTGACCTGGCTCCTGGCGGGCACGTTGATCGCCTTTCTCTCGGTTTTTGTCCTGGTCTACGCCTACTACAGCGCGCGAGCGGGGCTGATCGATATCGACGTGATCAAGGAGATGCCCAAGGCCTCCATTCTCTACGATTACCAGGGACATCCCTTCAGTCGCTTTTTCGATGAAAACCGGATTCCGTTGCCGGCCAATCAGTCGGTGCCGAAGCTCCTGGCCCAAGCGGTGATTGACACGGAAGACCGCCGTTTTTATTCGCATGGAGCCATTGATTTGTACGGCATCGGGCGTGCGGCCTTGTCCAATCTGACGGGGCACGGTTCCCGCCAGGGCGGCAGCACCATCACGCAGCAACTCGGGCGTAACAGCATCGGCCAGATGCAGCGCACGTACGATCGGAAGTTCTTGGAAATCTTTCTCGCCCATCGCATCGAGGAGGCCTACACGAAGGAGCAGATTCTTCGCTACTATCTCGACCGCATCTATTTTGGCCAGGGGCTTTACGGCGCGGAGACGACCGCGAATGCGTTCTTCGGTATTTCGGCGCACCAGTTGAACCTGGCCCAGTGCGCGCTGCTGGCGGGGATGATCTCGAGTCCCAATTCCTCTTCGCCGTGGAAGGACATCAATGCGGCGCGTGCGGCGCGTGACCGTGCGCTGGCCCGGATGGTCCGCGCCGGCGACATCACCCAGGACCAGGCGGACAAGGCGCAAAAGGCGCCACTGGCCTTGAGGCCCCGTCCCAATTTTGGCGGTGGATTTGCGACGAGCGAAGTGCGCCACCAACTGGAACAGATTCTCGACACGGACAAGATCCAGCAAGGCGGCCTGAAGATTTCCACCACGATCGATCCGCGACTACAGGCGGCGGCCGAAAATGCCCTCGCGACGCGGATCAACGAGATCGAGGCGTCGAAAGGGGAGAGCCACGCCAACGGGTTTGGCGATCCGAACACCGGATTGCCGGACGAGGATGTCCTCGAGGGCGCCTTCTTTGCGATGGACCCCGCCAACGGCGCGATCCGTGCGGTGGTCGGCTCGCGCGATTTTGCATTGAGCCAGTATAACCGCGCGATGCAGTCCCGGCGGCAGATTGGATCGACGATCAAGCCACTGATTTACGCGACGGCCTTCGCGGAGAAAAATTACTGCCCGGCGAGCACCATCGACGCGACGAAGTTCAACCTGACTGCGCAGGGACCGATTCCGGCGGACGATAGCGGGTCGCAGACCCTGATGAGAATCAACGATGCGCTGGTCAAATCGGATGATTATTCGGCGGAACGGATGGGCGTGATCGTCGGGCCGGAATTGCTTAACGCTTACGCGCATCGTTGTGGCGTGACGACGGACATCCCGCCCTATCGCTCCAGTTACCTCGGCGCGTGCGACCTGAGTCTGAACGAACTGACCGGCATCTATGCGACATTTGCCGATCAGGGCATCTCTGTCCGGCAGCACATCGTGGTTCAGGTGCTCGATGACAAGGACCATGTCATTTACAAATACGATGGAGAGGCGCATCGCGTATTCACCCCGCAGGTGGCGCGGCAGGTCACCGGTATGCTGCAAAACGTGCTCGATTTTGGGACCGGCACGCCGGTGCGGCAGCAGTACAAATTCAGCGCGCCCGCCGCCGGCAAGACCGGGACGACCAACGATTACAAGGACGCCTGGTTCGAGGGATTCACTACGCACCTCGCGGCGGGAGTCTGGATCGGGTACGACAAGCCGCGGGAAATCATGCCGGGCGGTTATGCGGCGGCAGTTGCACTTCCGGTCTGGGCCAACGTGATGAAACAGATGCAGCAAGGCCCCGGCGCTTATCAGATGCTCGATTTCCCTGTGCCTGCCGGATTGGAAACGGTCACGGTGGGAGGCGATTTCTTTGGCCGGGGAGAGCGTTATTTTCTAACCCCCGATCAGCACGCCATGATGGACCAGGAGCCGACGATTTCCTCCGATGAAAATCAGTCCAATCCGTCGCCGCAGCCGGAGGGAAAAGGCATCTTCAATCGCTTTTTCGATCTGTTTCGATAGCGCGATCCAACCCGGTTATTTGGGCGATTGCTACGGAGACGGTGCGTGGTAGAGGTCCTGGCCAATAGTGCTTTGCCCGGTCTTTTCCTCGCCTGTCTTTTGATAAACACGCAGATAATCGACATCAAAAGATTGCGGAAACTTTGAGTCGTCGATCCCGTGCCGACCGGCCCACTGGCCGCCCATGGCGAGATTGAGCAACACATGGGCATTGGGCGCATCGGTCCCGTTGGTGTAGACCCATTTGTAGCTGCGTTTCATCAGCGGAGTGCCGTCCAGGAACCAAGTGACCGTGTCGTCCGTATCCCAGAGCAAGCCAAAGACATGGTAGTCCTGCGTAAAGTCGGTCGTACCGGAGTACTCCCCGCCGGATCCCTTGAGCATCGAGACATGGGAATCGGACGACAACAGGTCGCCTCCCCAGGGGCCGGGAGTGCCGTCCTTCAGCTTATGGGAAACGGCGCCCATATGGAACATGGTGGTTTTGTCTTCCTTCCCATTGTTGACGAATTCGAAGACATCGACCTCGGGCGGCCAGTTGACCTTGCCATCCGGGGAGGAATCGCTGTTCAGCCAGAAGGCGGGCCACATGCCGATGCCGGGTGGCATTTTAACGCGCGCTTCAAAGTAGCCGTACTTGAAGGTCATCTTGGAGCGGACCATGCCCGACTCGTAATGGGCGGGCTTGGCCATGTTGGGGTCGTCCACTTTTCTGGCCGTGAGTTGAAGACTGCCGTCCGCGAACACATGGTTGTCGTTTTCCCGGTATCTCTGTTTTTCGTCATTGAGAAAATCGAGCTTGCCGTTGTTATAGATGAAGCGGGTCCACCATTTCGACGTGTCCAAGCTGGGCCCGTTGAATTCATCACCGAAGACCTCGGTGTAGCCGGAGGGGACGTAGGCACTTGGCGGGGGAGGGGGCGTATTGACGGGCGGAGGAGTCGCGACGGCGGGCGCGGTTGGGCTGGCGGCGGAATTCGTGGAACTGTCCGCCGGGGTTTGTCCCCACACGGGAGTCAGCACAAGTGCGCTTGCGGCCCAAAGAATCAGAGATCGAGTTGATGCGCGTTTGCGAGTGAATAAAAATGAATTCATACGGAGGATGTTTCTAATGGGCGCAAAAGATTTTGAGGAAAATCAAATGCAAAGGGAGGTGTAAGATGAAGCGATTCTTGGGCAAACGGTTTCAACTGCCAATGGACTAGGCTTGGGTTCTCTTGCACTTATCCACGACAAAACAAAAAACGAGCCGGTTTCGCCATTTTGGAACAGTGCCTTGCGAGATGAGCTACTAAGCGTTCCGTGTTCGGCTCCACGGCGTTATCGTGATGACCTGATCGGCGAGCGCGAGCGTGGGGCAGACGGCGCCGCTGAGAAGAAAGAGATTTCGCTTGGAGAAGAGATGTATCCATCCATCAAACCCCAATGGATTCCCGGAGTTGCCTAAATTCCCTCCGCGCAACATTCGCGAGGAGAGGGGTGGCTGGAGCCGGGATCGAACCGGCGACACGCGGATTTTCAGTCCGCTGCTCTACCAGCTGAGCTATCCAGCCTTTCCTCTCATTCATTGGTAGGGATGAATGAAGCGCCTCCGGCATTACCGGAGCCTGAAACGTTACGCGAAGGATCGGGCGGGGCGCAAGCAGATTAGAGCCCGTGCCCAAAGCAATCATTGGCTTGGATGGATCGAGCCCAGCATCACGCGGACGAGATATATCTTTTAAAGAGGTAGCTTCGCGTAAGTGTGCTATATGGTTGGGAGATGCAAACGAGTTCAGCTTCCGGCAGTGGTAAATCCATGAGTACGGGGACGACCAAGATGTCCGAGAGGATGACGTGGAAACAGTTGCAGCAATGCATCCGGGAGAAGAACGACGACTTCAGCCAGTTGCTGGCGCAAAACTTTCAGCTCTTGGATCAACTCGCCAAGGAGAAGAAGGACTTCATCAGCGTGCAAACGCTGGAGGTGATTATTGCGGGATTCATGGACCTGACGAAATCCATTGAACAGAGAAAGGCTGCGAAGGAATCCACTCCCGATTTTTCCGCCGCGGCCTACACGCTTTTTTCCCGCCTGGCCGAGTCGTACAATAACCCCTCCCTGTTGAAGCAGGCGGGACTGCACTGCATGACGGAATGGCGCCTGCCGGAAGCCGCGCTACGCTACTTTGAACGGGCTCTCGGCTTGGGCGGTTCGGAAAGCGCGATCCGCTCGCTGATCGACGTGGCCACCATCGCGATCCAGCGCAAGGACAATATCAAGAAGGGGATCACCGTGGACAAGGGAGTAACGCCCTCTGCCACGGGAAAATCGAAGGTCAGCCAGATGATCCGGCAAACGAGCAAGCTTCTTCTCACCAAGACCCAGCGGCCCTCGCCGCAAGCCCCGTTCATCCTTGGCCGGAACCTGAAATCCAAACCCACGGCGATCCTTCCCGATCCGATCAAGGACTGTTTGAAGGAAGCGGCGAAGGAGCTGGCTGTGGGAAATCTCGAGCCGGTTCACGGGCTTTTGATCAAGGTCGGCAAACACCCGGTCAAAAAGGAAATTCTGTGTGGGCTCTGGTCCAATCTGGGCCGGGCCTGGTACCAAGCGGGCAATCACGCCGAGATGGAGAAGGCCTATACACAGGCCTATATGCACGATCCGAAGGGAGGCAATACCTACTTCAACCTTGCGCTGGCCAAGAGCCTGAACAAGAAAATCGCCGAGGCGGAATCGCTCTATCAAATGGCAGGGAAACTTGACCCCAACAACCCGAAAGTCTGGTGCAATCTCGGGGTGCTCTATTTTCAGAACGACCGCTTCAAGGAGGCAGAGACGGCTTTCCGCACCGCCGTCCACCACCGGGTCGATTACGCGCGCGCGTGGGACAACCTGGGCTCGACCTTGTCGGCATTAGGCAGGGCGGACGAGGCGATCGAGGCGTGCCTGAAGGCGATCCAATACCGTCCTGGTTATCCCGAGGCCTATTTCAAGCTCGCGGCCATTTATTTGGACAAGGGCGATTCCGCCAGCCTGACGGAAGCGGTCGCCGCCTTGAGCCATGTGGTCAATCATGCGCCGCTGGCAGCCTCGGCCAACGCGATGTTGAGCATGATCCACTCACGCTTGGAGCAGGTCGATTCGGCCAAGGCTTCACTGCAACGGGCGGTCGAGTCCGATCCGAATTGCGTGCTGCTGCCCACGGTCTGGAACGAATTGGAAACGGCGATTCGGGCGTCTTGAGTCAGTAGATACTTTCATAAAACGATCCGTCATCCTGAGCTTGTCGAAGGATCAGACTCATTCCGTCCATGCGAAAGACGGGATAGAAGCAATCAGACATCTTTGGGCACGCAGTTTACCTTTGCCGTTAGTGCCACATGAGTCTGATCCTTCGACAAGCTCAGGATGACGGATTGCTTTGCGAGGTAGCGTTGCCCAAAATGAAAACGCCGTCCCGCGTGAGCAGGACGGCGTTTTTTGACTTAACCTTGGAAGGTTATTTGGTCGGGACGGTCGCGATCGTCTGGAGAATCCGGCTGGCGATCTTGTAGGGATCTCCCTGGGAATTCGGACGACGGTCCTCGAGGTAACCCTTGTAGCCGCTGTTGACGAAGCTATGAGGCACGCGGATCGAGGCGCCACGATTGGCCACGCCGTAGTTAAACTTATCGATCGACTGGGTCTCGTGCAGTCCGGTCAGGCGCAAATGATTGTCCGGGCCGTAGACGGCGATGTGCTCGTTCTTGTGCTTGTCGAACGCGGCCATGAGTTTCTCGAAGTACTCCTTGCCGCCGACGGTGCGCATATATTCGGTGGAAAAGTTCGAGTGCATGCCCGAGCCGTTCCAGTCGGTCGCGCCGAGCGGTTTGCAATGGAAGTTGATGTCGACTTTGTACTTCTCGCAGAGGCGGAGGAGCAGGTAGCGGGCGACCCACATTTCGTCGGCGGCTCGCTTGGAGCCCTTGCCGAAGATCTGGAATTCCCACTGGCCCTTGGCCACTTCGGCGTTGATTCCTTCGTGGTTGATGCCGGCGTCGATACAGAGATCGAGGTGCTTGTCGACGATTTCACGGGCGATATCGCCCACGTTCTCGTAGCCCACACCGGTGTAGTAGGGGCCTTGGGGGGCGGGATAGCCGGATTCGGGGAAGCCGAGCGGGCGGCCGTTCTGGTACAGGAAATATTCCTGCTCAAAACCGAACCAGCTGCCGGGATCATCGAGAATGGTCGCGCGGGCGTTCGTGGAGTGAGGCGTGAGATCGGCATGGAGAACTTCGTTCATCACGAGCACGCCGTTCCGCTTGGTCGAGTCGGGGAAACAGGCGACGGGCTTGAGCACGCAATCGGAGCTGTGTCCCTCGGCCTGACGGGTGGAACTGCCGTCAAATCCCCAGTTGGGGAGCTTGTCGAGGGTCGGGAACTTGTCGAATTCCTTGACCAGGGTTTTGCCGCGGATGTTGGGGACGGGGGTGTAACCGTCGAGCCAGATGTATTCCAGTAGGTACTTCGCCATTTGATGTGATGTAGTAGGGGTTTGGTTGAGGGGTGAATGCCGGTTTTTTCGGCGGTGAGCAACTTAAAGCATCTGTCATGCCATTTTCAAGATGAATAGGATGAATGAGTTGGACCTGTTTCAGACGGCTGGGACTGGTGCGCGCCCTTGAAGACAGTTCCCGGTTGGCCTCCCCCCAAGAGTGGGGCATAGTTTTACCGAGATGGATCAGGTAAAAGACACGCTCAGGGCCTTGGTGCGCATCAGTTACGATGGCAAGGTCTACAAGACCTTTCGCGGCCCGAAGGCGGAGGAGCGTTTTGCCAACGAGGTCCAGATCCTGCGGCATCTCGAGGAGAAGGGCTGTCCATTCGTGCCCAGACTGCTCGAATCTGATCCGGCCCAGTTGCGCATCGTGACGACGAGTTGCGGCGCCCGGGTCGAACATCTGGACGACGCCCGCACGAAGGAGCTTTTCGCCGACCTTCTGCCCTACGGCGTCCGCCACGACGACCCTGAAATGCGCAACGTGACCTACCGGCAGACGGACGGTCGCTTTTGCCTGATCGATTTTGAGTTCGCCACGATTCTCCCCGATAGCGGGAAACCCGATCATGCACCCGCCTCATAAAGTACCGCTGGCGGAACGGCTTCACTGGTTCGGACGCACGGACCGGGGAAAAGTCCGGCTGAACAACGAAGACTCCTTTCTGGCCCTCCAATTCAACGCGCAGGAGGTGCATTACCTGGGGAAGATCGGCGAAGCATCGACCGAGAACATGGATTTTGTCTTCGCGGTCAGCGATGGCATGGGCGGCGCGATGGCGGGCGAGTTCGCCAGCCGGATCACGGTGGAGAAAATCACCCGCTTGTTGCCACGCTCGTTCAAGCAATCGGCCATGGGGCTGGAGGCCGGTTATACCGAGGTGCTCACGGAGCTTTTCGATGAAATACACAATGCGCTGACCTTTGTCGGGGCGAGCTACGAGGAATGTCACGGGATGCAGGCCACGCTGAGCATGTGCTGGTTCACGCCCGGTTGGATGTATTTTGGGCACATCGGGGACAGCCGCCTCTATTATCTACCCGCGGGCGAAAAGGGAATCCGGCAGATCAGCCACGACGACACGTATGTCGGCTGGCTTTTCCGCACGGGGCAGATCAACGAGCGCGAGGCCCGGGACCATCCCCGGAAGACGGCGCTCCAGAAAGCCCTGGGGGCGGGCAACCAGTTTGTCAGCCCGCAAGTCGGCGCGGTGGCTTGCGAGCCGGGGGATATTTTTCTCCTTTGCACGGACGGCCTGGTGGAGGGTCTTTTCGACGATCAGTTGGCGGAGCTGATTCGGTTTCCCAGCCCAGCCGAAGCGAAGCACGATCCCGCGCACCGTCTGGTGGAAGCCTCGCTGGAGCGGGCAGGGCGGGACAATACGACGGCGCTGGTGATTGAAGTGGGATGAGGCGCGCGTCACACACCAAAACAATCCGTCATCCTGAGCTTGTCGAAGGACCAGACACGTTTTCAAAGTTATCGTTTAGTACCCGATAAGAAAAACGATTCGATCAGCCTTCCATGCTTTTTACCGTGAATGCGAGTCTGATTTTTCGACAAGCTCAGGATGCCGGAACTTTTTAATCACACGAACCCGGCCTTGCGCACATCTTCACGAAAGCCCTTCAGGCTGCCAGCCGCCTGTTCGGGAAATTGTTTCCAGCCGCATTCGTAGCTTATCGCGCCCTTGTAATCGATTTGCTTCAACGCGCGCAGGAAGGGGCCGAAATCCTCCCCGGCGCTGCCGGGTGCGAGACGCCCTTCCTTCTCGGCGACGTGGACATGCTGGATCCACCGGCCATGGACCACGATCTCGTTCGGGTCTTCACCGTCCATGAGCATGTGATAAAAATCGGCGAGCAGCCGCACCTGGGGATGATTTGCCGCCTCGACCAAGGACGCCCCGTCCGCGACCGAGTTAATGAAGTTGCATTCTTTTTTGTGGAGCGGTTCGATCACGATGGTGATGCCATGTTCCTCGGCGAGGGGCGCGATGCGGCGCAGGATGGTGAGAAACTGTTCGCGGGCCTCTCCGCGATCAAAGCCGTCCGGAATGTTCCGCGATGCGCCGCTGCCGAAGACGATGTACTTCATCCCGACGTGCCGCGCGCGGCGGAATGCGGAACCCGCATAACGGACGATGCGTTCGAAGTCCACGCCGGGTCCGGCGCATTTCAGCGTGCCGGGAAGAAAGCAATTGGCTGCGATAATGGGGAGCGGCGCATTCTGCGCGGCCTTGAGCCCGGGGGCGAAGGCGTCGTCCGGCGCCTCGGCCATAAGTAGGCCCTGGACGTTTTCCTCAACGTAATCAAAACCGAGTTTGGCGGCGATTTCCGCCTGCGCGATCGCTGTGCAAAGACCTATTTTCATATGGATGGGTGGATTCAAAAGTGCGACCGGTCCTCGATGAAGGCAAGATTGCTTTTCCGCGGTAGAGTGAAGCCAGCCCGGTTTTCCTTGCCGATGAGACAGGGCCTCGCGTAGGATGCCTCTCCGCGTTGGGACAAGAGTCTTGGCGCAAAGTCACGCGCTCGTGGCGAAATGGCAGACGCGCTAGTTTCAGGTACTAGTGGAGCAATCCATGGAGGTTCGAGTCCTCTCGAGCGCACGCTCTTCTGACAAAGACAACTGCAAGTTGAAAGAGTCAGAGGCCTGCTCTCAAAAATCTGGATTGCATGACAAAAAGTTGACAAGACTTTTGTCCCTCCTCTGGGACCGTTGATTCGCCGCTCTTACCAAAGGAGCAGCACATGAGCGCAGGAATCGAAATCACCGTCGGAGAACATACAGCTAAGGTTTACGAGGTTACCAACCGAGGCAGACCAGCCTTTCAGGTATCCTTTTACAGGGCAGGCAAAAGACAGCGGCTGACTTTCAGCAAACTCGCTGAAGCCAAGTCCGAGGCCAGGATAGCCCTCAGTAAGTTGGCTTCGCTCGATCCCGAGGTGCAGAAGCTTTCCACCCCAGATATGGAGGCCCTCATTCTGGCGCGACGACACCTTGAGGGGCTGGCAGTCCCTGTCCATGTGGCTACCGAAACCTTTGCCGCCGCTGTCAAAATACTCAGCAATGGTACCCAGGCAGGAGCCGGTACGGTCATTGAAGCGTGCCGATTCTACTTGAAGCATGGCGTGCAGAAGATAACCAAGGTGCCTTTGTCTGTTTCCACCGAAGAGTTCATTAAATCCCGCCGGGAGTCGGATTCATGCAAGGACTACGAAAATCAGTGCAGGGTGGCGCTACGATCCTTGTTGGTAGCATTGCCAGCAGGCAGCATGGAGCTGCCGGATACGAAGGTCTTGAAGGATTGGATGGTAATCAGGTATCCCCACGCAGGTACTCGCAACACCAACCTACGGGTGCTCAAAACTTTCGCCCGTTGGTTGGTGGTTTCCAAATATGCCGCCTCGAATCCCTTCCTCGATATTCCCAAGTGGAAGTCGAAGGCGAAACCAGTGGTTATTTACACCCCCTCAGAGCTTCAAGCGTTGATGGCCAAGGTTTCTAAGGGCGTTAAGACTTATATTGCAATCGCGGCCTTTGCAGGATTGAGACGAGCAGAGATATTCCGGATCGATTGGAAGGAAGTTAATGAACGGGAGTTGACCGAAAGCACGATAGATACTCATGTTTTTACGGAAGCACCACTTTGTGCAAAAGGTCGCCTTATCGGTTGCCATCGTATATGGGTGAAAATTCGCCGCTAAATGGTGGATTTTCACCCACTTTAGGTTAAGCAAATGTCATGAATGTGCTTGCTTTATTCGCCATTCGCGAATAGCGTAGATGAGTGGTCTCCAAGTCATTGGATGTTGTTGTTCTGCTTAAATTGCTCATTACGGCATCAGGCAGGACCTATGCCCAATTGTCACAGGAACTGGGGATTAGCGCTTCTGAAATTCACGCCGCGGTGCGGCGGAGCATGGAGGCCGGACTGATCGGCAGCGACGTGCGGATTCCTTTGCGCAAGCCATTGGAGGAATATCTCCTTCACGGCGTCCGTTACGCATTTCCAGCGAAGCTTGGCTCGGTGGCGCGCGGGATGCCGACCGCTTATGCGGCGCCACCGTTGTCATCGCTTATCAGCTCAGACGATCTTCCCCCTGTTTGGCCCGATCCGGAAGGGACTGTTCGGGGCTTGGCCTTGGAGCCGCTTCATCGCACTGTGCCACGGGCCGCGAAGTCCGACCCCAAGCTGTACGAGTTACTGGCCTTGGTCGATGCGATTAGAGTGGGCCGGGCCCGCGACCGCAAGCTAGCCGAAGAGGAACTCAAGAAACGCCTATCCCATGCCCACGCCGATTGAAGCCATGCGTATTGTCGCGAAGCGACTACAGTCGATCGACGTTTCCTTCGCATTTGTCGGCGGCGCCGTCGTTGCCGTCTTGGTCGATCATCCCGAACTGACCGAGATCAGGCCGACCAAGGATGTGGACGTGATTGTGGAGATCGCCACCCTTGTTGACTACTACGCGTTGGAAGAGCTCTTGCGTGCGTCTGGGTTTCAGCATGACACCACCGAGGGTGCCCCGATCTGTCGCTGGATTATCGATGAGTGCCGGGTTGATGTGATGCCGACGACGTCGGCGCCGTTGGGGATGAACTCGAAATGGTTCCCTGAGGCGCTGGCTACCGCACAGACCCGAGACTTGGGAGAAGGTTGCTCGGCTCAGGTGATTCTACCGGTCCTGTTCCTGGCGACAAAGCTGGAAGCATTCAAAGACCGCGGTCATGGCGACTACTACGGCAGCTATGATTTGGAAGACATCATCACCTTGGTGGATGGTCGCGCTTCCATCGGCGGCGATGTCGCCGCGGCTCCTGAACCGGTCCGTGGTTTCGTCGGCGTCGGCGTACGCGAAATCCTGAGACAGCCCGATTTTCAGGATGCTTTTCCCGGCCATCTCTCCGCCCTTTCTAGGGAGAGAGCGCCGTTGGTCTTGGGACGGTTGCAGGCGATTGCCGACCTTGGAAAGGAATGACCGGTGCCTTATAGAACCAAATCGAGCGACGTCCGAGCGACGTTTGCAGCACCTTTAAATTTTGAAGAAAATTACGAGCCTGCTCGATCAAAAATAAATTTATTGGGCGTTTTTCAGAGGTAAATGAGTCGAATCAAGAAAATAATACTTGGAATTTTCAGCGACTTTTGCAGGTCATTTAAGTACATTCAGGTGCTAATGGAGCAATCCATGGAGGTTCGAGTCCTCTCGAGCGCACTCTCTTTTCCTCGGCCCTTCCGGGCATACCAATCATCACCAAACAAACGGTTGATACGATGAAGACGATTCTTTTCTGTGATTCATTTACTCTTCTCTGTGGCGTTTTCTGTGACTGTTAAGGCTTGCAAATCTTGACGAAAGCGACGGAATACGGCGGCAGCGCAAGTTGCACCTCCGCTTTCGCCGCATCTAGAGTCGTGGCTTGCGTTCTTTCAAAATCATGGGTCGCGTCCACCGTGCGGACCTCAACACTCGCTGGGCCTTTCCATGGCAACGGAGCGAATGAAACGACTTGCGAAACCTCCGTGCCGGAGAAGTTGCTGACCAGTACGCCAACGCTTGTCCCATCGGCGGCAACGCCGGCACATGCCGTAACGGGCCCTTCCTCTTCCCAGCCTGCGCACGCCACACGTAGAGGCGTTTTCAGCAGTTCGTTGAAGGCCACAAACGCGTAGAAGGTTTTACTCGGCACCCCGAAATTATCAAACATGCTCCAATGCGACAGGTCTGCCGCATAATAATTAGCCACGTCTACGGCAGTGTTCTGCAAGAGCATGAGTGCCGAGGCGCAGAAAGCCGCGCTCTCGGTTCCCACCATCCGTTCATATTTAGCCCGCACCGTATGATAAAGCTTGGAGTCTCCCGGTCGCAGATCCTTCCATTCGACATTCAAATAATGCCATTCGTTGAGATGCATCTCTGCATTTGGGAAACCATATTGGTTCAGAATTCCGCGCACATCGCGCGCGGCATGTAATAGCTTTTGCGGCGTATTATCATACATATGCCAGCTAAAGAAATCCAATGGGAGGTGGTGATCGCGCACAAAAGCGAGGAAGTGCTTAACCAAGGGCCCTTGATAAAACGTCACGACCGGCCCTCCAACTTTCAGCGATGAGTCCAAGGCCTTGATCCCCTTGGCCGCTGCCGCATATAAGGCGAAATACTGCTCATCAGTACCAGACCACATCTCAGGTCGCACATCCGGCTCATTCCATATTTCCCAGTATTTGATGCCGTACTTGAATCCATCGGCCCATCCCTGGTTATAATGCCGGATCACGTTAATGCAGATCTTGACCCACTTATCATAGTTGGCGGGTGGATGAACGTGGTACTTGCGCGCTGTGTGCTCGATGCTGGTTCCGAGGCGGTAAATGATCTGGGCGGGAAGAGCGACGATGCTTGCGAGAAAATCATCGGTGCGCCCAAAGTGGTAGTTTGCCGGATCGTCGGCATCGGCATGAAAATTCGGAAATATCTGGGGAATGTCGACGACATCCGGGCTCGGGTAATGGCAGTCGTGAAGACGGGCATGCGGAAATCCGGCTTGCCGATAGAAATCAGTGAGATCGAAGAAAGGATCATCGTTCTGCGGACCGTTATTCACCCCGTGCAAGGGCCGTATGGTGCCTATAGGCTTATCTAAAAGAACGGTAAGATCACTCATCATTCATATTTCCTATTTAAAGATCACGGCAAGTTTCAGCGCCGTCTAGAGCAGTGCGGCAAGCGCGTTTGTCATCCAGAAAGCAATCCACGGAAATTCGAGTCCTCTCGAGCGCACTCTCATGCGAACTATATGAAAGCATGTGAACCAGCCTCGATTTAGTCGCAAATTATGCGCTGGCAGGCGAGACAAAATTCGGAACTCATTGGAACCGATCCTTGCCTCTGACAGGCCTATTTGAAACCACAACTGGGTTCCGGTGTTCCAGCGTTTTACCATCGGCGGACAGGATGTGGTGCTCTCGGCTTACGCCGTGCCCGAACCCTCCACCTGGGCGCTATTGCTATCGGGAGCGGGCCTGCTCATCGTTATTCACCACCGCCGCGCTTTCGTAAAGGTCGCTCAAGTCTGAGTCTCCGCGTCGGTAAGAGTTGGGCTCAGGGCATGGTTGAATGGCCCAAGTGGCGTCCTTATTTGAGTGAAAGTTGGCCGTGAAAAGCTATGACGGAGGAGAAAAATGATGAATCCGTTCCTTAAGATTATTATTAGCGCACTACTAATTTTGGGTATATCGGAAATCAGCCGCCGAAACACCTCGGTGGCCGCTTTGCTGGCATCGCTGCCGCTGATTTCCCTGCTGGCCATGATCTGGATGTATCATGATACCCATGACGTCACCCGCATCGCGGCGTTTTCGTGGTCGGTGATTTGGTATGTCATACCTTCCTTGATTTTGTTCGCGTTGCTTCCCCTTCTGCTCACTCGCTGGCATGTCCCGTTTTACGGGGCTTTGTTTTTAGCCAGAGCCGTTACGGTTGCGGGCTTTTTCGTGATGAAGGCCATCTTGAAGGCAATGGGAGTGACTTTTTAAATATCTTAATTCGAATCAGGATACTAGCGCCTTACACCATTACGGAAGTGTAATTGCTTTAGCTTGAACGTCGCTGCCTCGTGCGGGTCTATCCCTATGTAAGTTCATTCATTCCTCCCCTGACCGGGTGGTGGCTCTTGTCGAGTCGCTGCCCGGTCTTTTTTTATAGATGAGACGTCGGCGCTAATGAAAGCTGCGGACGATTTGGGCGAAGCGTTCGAGATCGGTGTAGTTATTTTCCCATGTGGTGTACATGACGGCGTCGATGTGGGGGACTCCGCGGGCGGCGTTGAGCCAGTCGAGAATGCGTTCCGGCGGAGCGTCATAGTACCCGGCGAGGAGTTGGTGATTCCCGCGATTGGCGAACCAGGGGAGGCTCTTGTCGGCGTGCTCGGAGTTCCAGTTGGCGATGACCACGTCGGGAGTGAGGCCCTCCCACGATCCGGCGAGGTTGCCTTTGACGAGATAGTAATGGTCATGCGCGTTGTGGTTGGGATCGAACATGTCGCTCCAGACATAGAGGGTGGCGTTCGGGGCGACGTCTTTCATGATCTGGATGCAGTTATGCACGTTGGCGGCGAGGATGGCGCCGCTATCGAGCTGCGTTTTCTGGCAGGCGTCGTCCCAACCGAGGACGCGAATCTCGTCATGCTCCATGAAATAGCGCTTGGCGTGGAAAAGAGCGTCGATCCGCTTGGCTTGGTCGCGCAGGATGTCGAGGGTCTTCGGATCGCCGAGGCAGATGCTGGTCTTGCCGTCGCCGGTGGTGATGGCGTGGCAGAAGGAAACGCGAAGGCGGGTGCCATCGGGCAGATTGGTTTTCAGGACGGGCGGTTCGTGCCAGACGTCGTAGCCGCCGGGCCAGGGGACATTGCCCATCTTCGGATCGATAACGCGGTCGAAGTCGGTGCCCTCAGTGAGCGTCTTGCCGTCTTCAGTGCGAACGGTGAGGGGACAGGAATCGCGCCGAACGATGTTAAGGAGACCGGCTTCCTCGATGGCGGGTTGGTCCCACCACATCTCGCCATCGGAACCGGTATAGCCGGCGCGGAAGGAAATCATGACCTGGGTCTGCTCGAGGGAATTGAAAACGACATGATAGGTCGTCCAGTCCTGGGTCGGTTTGACCTTGAGATCAACGTCGTTGAGCGAATCTTTCGTGTCGGGTGAAAGGACTTCGACAAGTGGATGCGCGTGATAGTTGAGCGTCTTGATACGGAAAGTGACGTTGTACTGGTGAAAGGGTGCGACGGTGAGGATCTTGGCGGCACGGGCATTGACACCCTTTGCTCCCGTGACGTGGGCGACGCCGTTCTCAAAATGAACCACAGGATCGACAAATCTCCATTGCTTGAGATCGCTGAAGCCGCCGGGTGGAAGCGAAACAGGCGGATCGGCGACAGGGTGGGCGACTCCTTTATCGACGACGAAAAGGGCATCGCGGACGGGCAACGATTCGACGAGGTTGGGATCGTTGTAGAGGAGGCTTTCCGAGTAGCCGATGGGAAAGATGCCGGGAACAATTTCGAGATGGAGATCGTTGCAAAGCTTGATGACCTTCGCGGCGTTGTCGAAGTAGGATTGCGGCTCGGTGCCGAGCTTCCCGAACTTCGAGTCGGTGAGATAGACCTGGGTATAACCGGCAGCGGCGGCGCGACGAAAGACGGCCTCAAGCGGCACGAGATTTTCGGGAACCAGCAGGTTGGTCGAGTAATAGAACCAGAGTTCCGGCGCAGGCGGCGGAGTCGCGGGTTGCTGGCCCCATGCGAGAGAGCTCGCGAACAAAACCAGGAAACTGATGAGGCAGGCCCGATGCACGAGTGCAGGTTAAGGCCAGTTGCCGCGAGTGCCAAGAGCGGTCTGAGGAACGCCGCTGTGCTTTAGAGAGCCACGGGTTGATTAGGCCCCGGTGTCCAACCAAGGTCCTTTTTCAGGGCATCGATAAATGTCTGCGCCATGACTTGGTCGGTCTTCACGCTGGGATGCCAATCGGCGCCGAGCCCGTTGATTGCTTCGTTCTGCGTTGCGAATTCGAGAAAATGGACTTTGTTATCGCCTGCGGAATTGCATTCGGTGACCACGCGCTGGATATAACCACGCGCCGTGGTGAGGGGATGCCGCTCGGCGGGCCAATCGCTCATCATGGAGCCCAGCGCGAGATAAATGGTCGCGTCGGGATAGTTCTTACGCACTTGGTCGATAAAGGCATGGTAGGCCTTGACCCAGCCTTCTTCTTCGGGATCGCCCCGGCCAAAATCGTTGGTGCAAAGATTGATCAGGACGGCATCAGGTTTCGGCGGGGCGTACTTCCAGAGCGAGTCCGGTTGCGCTGGCAAGACCCGGTCGTAGAGGGCGACGATGGTGTTATCGGGCCAGAGTTTTTTTCCACTCCAGGCGATGCAGGTATAGTCGGCGCCGAAAGCGCGCGCCGCAACCGCGCCATAGCTCCAGTAGGCGTTTTCCGTGGCCGGGCTGAAGTGTTCTGTTTTGCCAGAGGCTTCGTTGCCGTAGCCGCAACTGATCGAATCACCGATTACTTCGATGCGGTGCGTGGGAACGGGATAAGGCATGATCACTCCTCCCTGGCTGAGCTGGAAGCCCTGGAAACTGGCCGTGCCGACGTTGGCTTCCGTGTCCTTGAAAAGCTGCACAGTGTGATCGGCATCGCTTAAACCGGAGGCGAGACTGTAAACCGTCTTGTCCACTGATCCAACCAGGACCTTGGTGGGGACGCCATCCACCACCACTTCAAAACGATTGCGGCCCAAAATGAGCTGGGCGTTGATTGCCGTGCCATGAAATCGAATGGCGATGGCGCTGCCCGACCACGCGCACATCGGGCTCGACGCGTTACTCATATCCCAACGCCCCATGTAATGCAGATTGAGATTATCCGGGGCGATTTCGACGGGGAGGGGGCTTGCCGCCGGGGTTCCATTGTCCTGGGGAACGGTGGGAACGTTTTCCGTGGCGAGAGCGGTGGTGGCTGCCACGACGAAAAAGCCGCCGAGGAGGAGATGGGTGAATTTCATAATCAAATACAGCGAATGAGGCCGGGCGATTAACGCAGTCTCATCAGCGGAGCCATGATGTTATCCGAATGCCGATCCGACTCCATGTAGTATGAAGTCTCGTTGGGAAGATCGAGGATGGAATCGGCGATGATCTGGAACTCCAGCACGGGCGCACCATTGGCGGACAAGCGGACTTTATAGGAGGAGAGCGACTTGAACTCGGGTTTGGGGTCCTTGGGCACCGCGGTGTACCGGGCTGAGGTCAGGAATTGCACGAACTGGCTGATCGCCTTGGCATTGTGGATGGTAAAGTTTTCGGCCCCGCCCAAGTCGTTGGTTCCGGTCACATCGACGCAATCGGTGGTCTTGATCAGTTTGATGGTGCTTTCCGGAATGCTGATATCCGACGTATCGGCAAAGGCAGATGAACAAAAAAGCGCAAGGCAGGCGAGCAACGTGAATTTCATGGAGTTATTTCCGCAAATCCCGGTTCACCGTCAATCGATAACTGCCGAGTTCGAGGACATCACCCGGATTGATGTAGCCGTCGCGAATCAAAACGCCGTTCACATAGGTCCCGTTGGTCGAATCGAGATCGAGGATGAACAGGCCGCGGCTTCGAATGTCCAAAATACAATGCCGCCCGGATATGTTGACATCGTCGATCACCAAATCGGACGTCTTGTCCCGGCCCAGCACGGTGGCCGTTTTGGTCAGGATCATTTTGACTGTGGGCTGGTCATCGGGGATCAGGAAATAACTGTACTCGGATGCGCCCGTCGCTTCCGTGGACCTAAGGTGGATGTTGCCGGTTTCTGTGGCCTTGGATTTGTTGACGGTGCCGTTGGTGATGATGAATTCCTGGATATTGAGAAAAATACTTCTTTCCGGGTCTGGCGGTTGAACGCCCCGAACCCACTGATAGGAAGCCTCCGCCAAATGCAGGGCTTGGCCGACAGCCTCTCTTCCACTTTTAACCCCCGACACTGCGCTCAAAACAAATCCGTTTTGCACGTAGATGGTAATGAGCTCCGTTCCCTTGGTGACCATGAGGCAACCCTGCTCCTTGTTTTGGCCCAGACGTGCGAGGGCCTCTTCTGGCGAAAAAAGCTGATTATCGGCACTGTTCATTAAAACCATTTAAAGAATTACAATCTTTCCTTATCTTGTCGATTCCGGTTTCTTTTCCCTTTAGGGCTATTCCAACATGAACCTGCGGGCTCTTTGAGGGTTCTCACAAATTTTTTACAAATTATTGATTTGGTTCCGACAAGTCGTCCGGGGCGGAGGGCCAGCATGGTGGACATCCCGCCATGACTACTGTCCAACCCCATCCTTTTAACTGTCGATCCACGACATTCTTCACTCTTTCCGAAAAAATTCGCGCGCTTTCGCGAATTGGCGCGTCCTATCTGGTGATGACGTATCGCGCCCTTCTCTTGCTGGCTCTCTTGATATGGGTAGGGATGGCGCAGGCCGCGACTCCTCCCGAACCGGCGTCGGTTCCGACAACGCCGGTGGGGCAGGCGGTGGCAAAGGCGCAGAAGCTCTTCAAGGACCAAAACTGGGCCGAGGCCCGCACGGCTTTCGATGCTGCCCGCGAACTCAAGGGCGACTGGCATTCACCGGAGGCCCGGTTGGCCGTCGAGGGCGCGGTCGCCTGCTCGATGAAACTCAGCCTCTGGGACGACGCGCTGACCCGGGCGCAAAACTTCATCGATCAGAACAAGGGACGTTTTGAAGAATCGGTGGGCGAGCGATTTCTGGCCGGGCTCTATCTCACGGTTCCCCATCAAGGCACCAAACGCGCGGGCGTCTACTGGCGGGGCGAATACGGGCAGGGAGTCCAGGTTTCCAGCTTCAAAAAAGACCGCAAGGAAGCCATCCGCCGCTACGAACGGGCGCGTGATCTTCTCATCACGTTGGCTGCGCCGGATCAGGGCATTACTCCCGAGATGTCCAAGCTGCTCAACGCGGAGCAGATCGGCCTCGATTTCGATCTCGTCGGCGCGCTTTCTTCCCGCGATTACAACGGCTACGGAGCATGGGGCTGGTGCGGATGGTGGTGGGGCAGTTGGGACGAGCCGGAAGAGGACTCGGACGCAGTGGATGAAGCCGACTACGAGCAACCTCGCTGGTACGGGCGCAGCAGTTCCGTGGCGCAAAAGCCGACCGGCCTGCCGCTCGGTTCCGATGGCAAGCCCCGCTTTCTTTCCACGCCTGCCGACTATGCCGCCGGTCTGGGTGACGGGCCCAAAATCCGTTTCCTACTGGAGGAAATCGAGAAGCTCGACACCTCGGAAAATCGGGACTTCGCCGCCCAGGCCTTGTTTCGCCGCGCGATGATTTGCCGTTCGCTTTACGGGCCCGAGATCATTCAGCAATGGGTAAGCCAGGATATCCAGCGCGATCGTTTTGGGCGGCCATTGCCCGGCCAACAATTTAACGATGTTCCGACGAAGAAAATCTGGGAACTGGGCGATGACGAGGCCATTGTCATAGCTGGCGGGCGTCTTCAGGTTGTCACGCTTCCTGCGGACGAAAGCCCCCTCGCGCTGTTGCGCGAAATCGAAACGCGCTGTCCGAAGAGCGCGCTCATTCCCGAGACGATCTGGACCGCCGGTCTCTTCTACCAGAGCCGCCAGCAATTTCCCGAGGCAATCTACGAATTCGAAAAGCTGACCAAGCTTACGCTGCCTCACGACTTCGGGAAGGATCCACTGGCGCAAATCGCCATGATCAAAAAGACCGGGGTCATGTTGAATAGCACTGGCGTCCACTTGCCGGGGACCAGCCCTGTCCTGAGTTTTTCCTATCGCAATACCGGCCAGGTCCATTTCACGGCCAGGCGATTTGATCTCGCCGGTTACTTCGATGACCGCATTCACAGTCAAAGCGAGCGTGCCAACTGGGACTATCAGTATTTTACGGCTGAATTTTTTCAGGATGCGAAGCCCTTCATCGGCAAGACCGTGGCGGAATGGTCGGAAAAGGTTACGCTGGATCCGGCCTATCGGATGGGTGAAGGCAAGACGACCTCTCCCTTGAACGAGCCGGGGGCCTACATCGTCGAAGCGACAGCCGACTCGAAATCGACCCCTTCGCGGCTGCTCGTTCTCGTCACCGATATCGCGATCGTGCACAAGGAGTTCACCGGGAAAGGTCTCATTTACGTGGCCGACGCGCGCACCGGTCAGCCTCTGGCGAATCATCCCATTCGCGTCCTGGAAACCTGGACCCAATGGGATGCGCCGAAAAATCAAAGCCGGTTCAAGGTGATCACCACGCCGCTCACCACGGACAAGGACGGCGCTGTGCTCTACACGAAGCAGAAGAACGGCAACGTTGAGGCCATCGTGACGGACGACAACAATCGCATGGCACTTTCATTTTTCCAGAACTGGTCGGAAGAAAGCTATGCCGCCGATCAATTTGAAAATGGCCCGCGAATTTATGTCATCACCGATCGGCCGGTCTATCGTCCCGGCTCAACGGTGAAATTCCGCGCGTGGATACGTCAGCGGCAAAACGGCCAGTACCAGAATCCCACGGCGGGCGATTCCATTGGTGTCCAAATTTACGATCCCAAAAATGCCCAGGTCCTGTCCACGGCTTGCACGACGGACGACTCAGGATCGATCACGGGCGAATACATCCTGGGCTCCGAGCCCGCCCTGGGTCTTTACCGGATCAGCATCAATGGCGTGGGAGGATCTCCCCAATATTGCGCGGGTGGCGTTTTTCGCGTGGAGGAATACAAGAAGCCCGAGTTTGAAGTGACGGTCACCCCCGCGAAGACGCAGGCGCGGCTCGGCGACAAGATCACGGCGACCATCAAGGCGCGCTATTATTTCGGCGCGCCGGTCGCACAGGGACAAGTCAGCTACAAGATTTTCCGCGAGGATTATCATCACATTTACTTGGGCCCCGGTGAGTACGACTGGCTCTACGGCAAGGGCTACGGTTATCACCCGTACGCCTATCCGTGGTTCGCGTGGTGGGGCCGTTGGGGCGGTTTCATCGTGGGCGATCTCTGGCCGTATTATGGTTCGTGGCCCAATGGCGGATTCAACGGCGCGGGGAGCGACGACGAGGAAATGAACCGGCGCAGTCTCGAAAGCGGTACACGCAAAGCGTTGCGCGAACTCGTGGCTCAGGGCACGGCGCAGTTGAAAGCGGACGGGACTTATGAGGTCGAATTCGACACAGCCCCGGCCCTGCGCGATCTCGGCGACCGCGATCATCGCTACACCATTGAGGCCGAGGTTCGCGACGCGAGCCGTCGCACGATCACGGGACAGGGCGACATCAAGGTCACGCGTCAGGAATTCTACGCCTTCGCGGAAAACAATCAGGGCTGGTACCAACCGCAGGACGATGCCTTCATCGACGTGCGCACATTGACCGCAGACAACGAGCCAGTGGCGACACAAGGAAAAGTGACCGTTTATCGCATCGGCTATCCCGATAATTCAACCACGCCCAAGGAAACCGAGGTGAAAAGCTGGGACGCCGAGACCGACGTGCAGGGACGCCTCTCGTTTAAATATCCGATTCCCGGCGAGGGGCAATATCGCATTGTCTATGCCACGCGCGATTCGACGAACCAGGAAGTGCTGGCGAACACGGTCTTCTGGGTCTACGGCCCGAAATTCGATGGCCGCGTCTATCGCTTCAACGACCTGGAGATCATCGCCGACAAGCGCACCTACAAGCCCGGCGATGTCGCGCATCTTCTCATCAACACGGCGGAGAACAATTCGCGGATTCTTTTCAGCGACAATGTTTTCAATGGCATCCTGCGCAACTACCGTTTCATCGATCTGCCGCAGCGGAGCACGGTCATCGATGTCCCGGTGACGGACGCGAGCATTCCCAATTTCTTTGTCGAGGCCACGCTGGTCCGCAACGGTCAGGTTCACCAGGAGATGCGGGAACTTTTTGTCCCGCCGACGAAGAACCTGCTCAACCTCACCGTGCAGACCGACAAGGAAACCTACAAACCGGGCGAGCAGGGCAAGGTGCAGATCAAGCTGACCAATGCAGACGGCCAGCCCGTTTCCGGACAGGTCACGCTCACCGCTTTCGACGAGTCGATCACCTACATCCAGGACGAATTCGGGCCCATGCCGAAGGTCTTTTATTATGGTCAACGCCGCGAAAGCCAGCCCTATGTCGATGCGTCGCTGGACCCGACGTTTCAGCCTGACGGCGAGTTGGTCGAGCCGCAGAATATCTACTTTCCAGGAGGCTATCCCGATGGCTGGGCCGTCAATGAGGGCTTTGTGGGCGGCGTCGGCGGCGGCATCACGCTGAGCGGAGGCTCGCTCGTGCTCAATGGAAGCGGTACCTACTCTGGAGCAGCCTCCCTCGGTTACGATGCCAACAGTCGCGACAAAGCGGCTGTTTTTGGAATGGTTTTGGACAGCTCTGACGCCGTGAACACAGTGTCCTCAATGGCGGTTGGGGCAACTACGGCTCCCGCGGCAGCGGCCCAGGCACCAGACGATCTTGAAAAGTTAAAAAGCAGCCTTAGTGATGAGCAAAGTAGTGCGGACAAAAAAGACGGCTTCTTCGGCTTCCTATTTCCCGCGACGAAATTGGTCGATCCCACCATCCGCAATAACTTCACCGATACCGCACTCTGGGTTCCCGATTTGAAGACCGACGACAACGGTCATGCCGAGACCACGATCACCTTTCCCGATTCGCTCACCACATGGCGTCTCCACGGCTATGGCCTGACCCAGGCAACGCAAGTTGGCGACGGTATTGGCCACGCGACGACATCGAAGAATCTCATCGTCCGCTTGGAATCGCCCCGTTTCTTCATCGAACGCGACGAAGCCGTTCTCTCGGCCAATGTTCATAATTATCTCAAGGGCAGCAAGACCGTGACCGCCGAGTTGACACTGCCCGCCGCCGAACTGGCATCGCTCGATCATCCCGATTTGCAGCCGGACAAGGACGGCAACATCCGCCTCACCGCCTCGGCTTCCGTGGAGGCAAAGGGCGAGCATCGCTTCGACTGGCCGGTCAAGGTGCTGAAGCAGGGACTCGCGCGCGTCACGGTCAAGGCGCTGACCGACGAGGAAAGCGACGCGATGCAGATGGCCTTCCCGGTCCTGGTTCACGGCATCAACAAGATGGTCGCGCAGGGTGGATCATATCGTGTCGCTGACAACGGCACGCGCGAACTTCATCTCAATCTTCCTGTGGAAATCGATCCCGAGCAGACCAAGCTGGAAATCACGCTCTCGCCCAGCCTGAGCGGTGTGATGATCGACGCACTGCCTTATCTCGCCGGTTATCCTTACGGCTGCGTGGAACAAACCATGAGTCGCTTCTATCCCTCGGTTCTGGTGCGCGACACTCTCAAGAAAATGGGCACCGACTTGGAAACGGTCGGCAAGCAACGCAAGCAGATGAACGCGGCCGATCTTCAGCATCGCTTCGGCAGCTACCACGATCCGGTCTTCGATTCGGACGAACTTGATCACATGGTCCGCGCGGGATTGCAGCGCCTGGCCAATTTCCAGCACGACGACGGCGGCTGGGGCTGGTGGCACGACGACGATTCATCGCCCTACGAAACCGCCTACGTCATTCAGGGCCTGAAAGCCGCCCGCGATGCCGGGGTCGATGTCGATGGGAACCTCTATAACCGAGGAGGCAGCTATCTCGAAAATTCGATCCAACACGAATTGAACAAACCGAAGGACAAACGGGACTTGGGCGATGTCGAGACCCAGGCCTTTCTCGCCTACGCCCTCCAACTCACGGGCCGCATTAACAATCCCGACCAAATCAAGTGGCTCGACGAGCTGTACGAGAAACGCGGCGACCAGAACAATTACGGCAAAGCGTTGCTCGCGCTCACCTACAAGATGCGCAAGCAGGACGACAAGGCCGCGCTGCTGCTGCAAAATATTCTCCAGTTCGCCGACCGTGACGACAGCAACGAGACTGCCTGGATTCGGACTCCCACCGCCGGCTGGTGGTTCTGGTGGAACAACGATATCGAGACCAACGCGTGGGTGCTCAAGGCCCTGGTGGCGATTGACCCGAAAAATGACCTCTCCCCGCGCATCGTCAAATGGCTGATGAACAATCGCAAGAACGGCTATTACTGGCGCTCGACCCGCGACACCGCGCTCGTCATCGCCGCCATGGTCGATTACATGCAAGCCAGCGGCGAGGCCAATCCCGATTATCACCTCACGGTGAATGTCGACGGTCAGCCGGTGAAGGATGTCCACATCACGAAGGACAACTTCTTTACCTTCGATAACCGGGTCGCGCTCTATGGCCTTCAGGTCAAACCGGGCCCGCATACCGTCACGTTGCAAAAGGACGGCGCGGGCGCGCTCTACTACTCCGCTTACCTCAGTTATTTTACCAAGGAGGAGGACATCAAGGGCGCGGGCAATGAAATTTCCATAACGCGCGAATATTACCGGCTGAAACCCAAGACGGAATCGGTCATGGCGCAGACACAACAGACCGCCGGCTTTGGCTGGTTCGGCTGGCTCTACGCCGCGCCACCCGCCGCCCAGGAGAAACCCGAGGAAGCGACGGGACACAAGGAATTACGCTCGGGCTTCGACCGCATCCCACTCAAGAACGGAGATGCGGTGACCAGCGGAGACCAAGTCGAAGTGGTGCTGAAAATCCATTCCAAGAATACCTACGATTGTCTCGCGTTTGAGGACATGAAACCCGCCGGATGCGAGCCCGTCGACTTGCGCAGCGGGGGAAAGTTTGCCGGAGGCCTTTGCCCGAACGTGGAATTGCGCGACGAGAAAGTGGTCTTCTTCATCGGCCTGCTGGAACAGGGAGACAGCATCCTCCGCTACAAACTCCGTGCCGAAACACCCGGAACCTTCCACGCCCTGCCGACCTCCGGCTTCGCCATGTACGCCCCGGAAGTCCGCGCGATCAGCGATGAAATGCGCCTAAAGATCAACGATTCTCCCGCGCCGTGAGTCGAACTGAGGAATAGGCTTATTTTGCACGGCTATCCGAACGAGTCAGTGCGATTTGCCCTTTCAAAGCATCTTAGAAACGCCTCCAGAAAGAAGTATCCTGCTGGCGGAAAGCCACTTGCGTTTCCGAGAGGGCGTTCGGCATGAGATAAGCCCTGAAGTGGATATGCGACTTGGCTGAATTACGCCCAAGGCCATGGAATCAGGAGGCCATGTGGAATTAGCACTTAAAGTCGACCATCAAACGGAGCATTCGCGCTCTTCAAAAAAAACAGAGGTGGATAAATTGCGCTCACCTCTGTTCTCCCGATGGGGCCTCCTTGTGGCGCTGGCGATCCTCTACGCCATTGTCGCGGTTCCGTCCTCCTATAACATTGTCACTCATACGCAGGCATCCACCAAGGCCATCGAGCAAATCCTCATCACGTACAGCATGAAGAACGAGGGCTCGCTGGCGATCGATCGCTACGCGGAGGAACATCCCTTCATGGGCATGCTGTTTGCCTCGCCGATCAAACATGAGCTGGAGATGCCTTCCCACGATGAATCCGCCGCGGCGCTCAGCTCGGGCATAACCCAGGACCTGAAAACCGTTCGCCATGAGTCGTCGATCGCAGCCTGGTGGTCCTGCTTCTTCATCAATCTCAGCCTGCTCTATGTGGTCGTGGTTATCGCGGTCGAGGGAGTGTTCGCCTCGCGCGGTGCGCTCTTTGCCCTTGCCACGATTTCCTGGGCCTTGTTCGCGATCGGCGTCATTGCTCCCGCCATGGTGATTTGGACAGCGCCCAGCATTCCCATGGAATCGGGCAACCTGAATTTTGTCCTGCAGCATCAAGTCCGGGGAATCGCCGCCATCATTTGGGACCTGCTCACCAACGGTCACTGGGTTATCGGTGGGTTTCTTTTGTTGTTCAGTATCATCACGCCCATGACCAAGGTCTCGCTCACTTATTTTGCGACTGCGTCCAATTCAAAAGAGCTCAACTTCAAAATCGGGCAACTCCTGCACACGATTGGCAAGTGGTCGATGGCCGACGTTTTTGTTGCTGCCATCCTCCTGGCTCTTTACGCCTTGAAATACCAGGAGGCCACCAAATCCATTCCCTGCCTCGGCCTCTATTACTTCATCGGTTACTGCATGCTGAGCATGACGACGACGGAACTGCTCGTCCAATCGGGCCTGGTTGCGGGAAATGACCCGAAAAAATTGGAACGAAAAATTGGGCCTCGCATGGTCGGCTTGATGTTCGCGGGTGTCATCGGTTTTTCCGTCATCTCAAGTGCGTACACCTATCAACAGTACACCGTGAACACGATGCAAAAGGTGACTCCCTCCAGTTCCCCGCAGAAATTGAATAATGCCGATTTGGTTTTGCCCGCGCACAAATAGAGTCGGATTTTGTCGGTGGATTTTTCCCTGCGCTTTGCCTTTAATGCCGCCGCAAACGTGCGATTTGCCGATGGAAAAGTCGCTTCACCTCGGCATTCTCTTTTCGCATCTTGCTCGTGGTAAACGCTCTGTGAATGGCGCCAATGTGTTGGCATGGCCATTGCATTTGTCAGCGTAACTATGAAAACATTCCTTCTCGCCTTCGTCGCCGCCTGTTCTCTCACTGCCTTGGTCGGATGTGCCGACAATGACCGGCAAACGACCACGACCAGCTATGAATCGTCTTCGGTCGATACCAAGGAAATGCATCCGGTGCACCATCAGCAGGGACAATAGTCCGCATCAAGGCAAACCGCGCCGGAAGTCGCTTGCAGTGCTGGGAACCGGCGCGGTTTAAAATTCCATCAAGATGCTTTCGCGCGGCTTCCTAAGCGCGGAGAGCCACCCAAAGCTGTGGATGCGAAGTGAATCGGCTGATCGCTGGCCTTTATTTTAACGTGAATTAAAAACACCAGATCATAAAGGCTGATCAAAATAAAACTCAAATTGAGGTGTTTTATCGTGGCTTCCCGGGCCAAAAGAGCTACAAAAACAACATGGGCTCGGAGTGGTTTGTTTCATCGCCGACGCTCGGCATCTCTTATATCCGCAGGGATAAGAGGGGTGTTTTTACTGCAAATGTGACTGCTGCACTATCCGTGCCACGATTCCACCTAGCTCGTTATGGAATTACGCACCTCTTCCCCGGCCAAATGAGGTCAGCACCAAAATTCATTTTTAATTCATAAAAAAGAGAAAGAAATTCATGAAAAAAATACTGGCTCTCGTCCTGACGGTGAATCTCATCGTTTTGCCCATCGGTGGCTGGGCGCAACAACCTCCCGCCAATTTGAATCCTCCGACGAACGAAGCCCCCAAGTTATCGCAGGAGGACTTGGAAAAGCTGGTCGGCCCCATCGCGCTCTATCCCGATCCCATCGTCGGGATGATTTTGCCCGCCTCGACCGTTCCCACCGATATCGTCCTCGCGGCACGTTTTCTCCGGGACAACAAGGATCCCAGCCAGATCGACGCGCAGAATTGGGATCCCAGTGTCAAGGGACTGGCCCACTATCCCGATGTCATCAACATGATGAATGAAAACCTGGATTGGACCAACCAACTCGGCGCGGCGGTCATCGCCCAGCAGGCCGATGTCATGGCGGCCATCCAGTCGCAACGGGCCAAGGCCCAATCTCTAGGCAATCTGCAAACCACGGCGCAACAGCAGGTGACGACTGACCAGAGTATCATCCAGATTCAACCGGCCGATCCGCAGATTATCTACGTGCCGACCTATGACCCGGCGGTGGTCTATGTGCAGCCAGCCCCGCCGATTGCGCCCTTCATCACCTTTGGTGCCGGTCTTGCCATGGGGGTATGGCTCAGCAATGGCTGCAATTGGAATAACCATAGTGTCTACGTCAACAATTGGAGCGGTGGCTGGCACGGCTACAACAACAACGTCAACATCAACAACAATGTGAACATTACTAACAATAATGTCTGGAAGCCCAACGCCAATCGCCCTCCTCCGCGGGCTCCCTACAATCCGAATCGTCCCGGTGGCAGCGGCGGCAGCCTTCCCGGCTTCAAGCCTGCGCCTCCTGGCGGTTGGAATGGCAATCGCCCTGGCGGTACTACACCGGGCAACCGACCCGGTGGAGGCGGAAACAATGGTTGGAATGGAAACAAGCCCGGCGGCAATCCCCCCATTAACCGGCCTGGTGTTGGTGGCGGCGGGATGCCAAATGGCGGCAACAAACCCGCCGTTCGTCCCGGTGGTGGAGGCGAGGGCATACAGAACAAACCGTCCAACCCGAGACCCGGTGGAGGATCATCGCAAAATCCCAAACTATCACCTCCCAAGTCGCAGCGGCCCGGGGCTGACACGCCTCAACGCAAAGTTCCTGACTTTGGCGGTGGGAATAATCGCGCCGGACAAGAGCGAAGCAAACCCGCGCAACGTCCGACTGGAGGTGCCGCCCAACGACCTGCCGGAGGCGGTGCCCAACGACCGACTGGAGGCGGTGCCCAGCGACCTGCCGGAGGCGGTGGGCGAGCCGGTGGTGCCGACGGCCCCGGCGGTGGCGGCCTCAGACGAGGATAACAACACACGAAACATTCTCGGGCTCTGAACTAGCTTGCGACCGGGCTGGAATTCGCGGTTAACACCTCGAAACATTCGCTCCGAACGGTAGGCGCAGGTGCAGGGGCGCCACTCGGCCTTGACGCAGCATTCGCGACAATGACTGACCAGCCTTCGCTCAACTCCGAGGATCGGCGGAAGGAACTCAATCCTCCATCACCTACCCCAGAGCCAGCCGAGGGCGGATCTTCTGGCGGTGCAACGGAATTGCCCAGCGCTACCGGGCCGAAGATTAATTATGTTCTGCCTGACGTCGCAACGGCAGATCAGACGGTTGGTGCAGCTGGCACGAACTCCAGCCCAGTCGTTTCTTCAACTCACTTGCACGAATGTCGGGACGGAGATACAGCCTCCATCCTCCCTACCACGATTGATCCGGAGTTGCCTAGCGCCACCGGCCATTCGCCGCCGCACAGATTATCGGCCGGGTGACGCAGAAGATAGGAGGTAACGATGATAGCCTTTGTGAGGCGAGATACCATGTTTTGCATATGATGACCGTTCTGCCCGGCGCTGGCGATCTTGCTGAGCATGTACTCGTAAAGGTCGCCCTTGGTGTCGCGGTCCTCCATCGGCACGTGATCGAGCAGGTCAATCACCTTGGCCAGCAGCGCGGGCGTGGGGATGGTGAACCGCGCGTCCTTCATGTGATGCGCGTAGGTCGATTCATCGCCTCCCAAAGCGCGAAGAAACGGGAAGACATGCTCATCGACGACGGTGAACATCGCCCGTGGCTCCAGGTGTTTGAATCGCGACCAGCGCAATTCCTCGTACTTGCGCCCCCGCGTGTCCTTGCCTTCGGGGAAAATATGGCGCTCGATCGGCTTGCTGAGACGCGTGGCCTTGTTCTCTTCCAGCGTCTGCAAATCATCCAACCGCCGCAGAAAAAGCAGGTAGGTGATCTGCTCAATCACCTCAATAGGATTCGATATGCCTCCCGACCAAAACGCATCCCAAATTCGATCAATCTGACTCCGAAGTTCGCCGGTAAGCATTTCGAAGCTTAGATCACGGAAGCTGTAATTGAAGCTCAATTCTAGCTGTGATTCCGATCAAGGCAGACCATCAAATTAGTTTAGACTAGGTATGCTTTTTCGCGACGGGCCAGAACTTGTGCTCCTCATCCAAAAAGACGACATAGAAGACGTTTCCAATTACATGGCCAATAACGCACGGCGCTCCCTGAAGATGCATGGAAGCCCACTGCGCGTCTTTTGGAATATGCCGGGGGTGCTTAAATTCGGAGTGACCGGGAATCTCTCCATACACTGAGAATCCCTTTTCCTGCTCGCATTCACGCACTGACTTCTTGCATTGCTCTCTCCACCGGTGAACGGCTTTTAGCAACAGCCCCTTCTCATGCCAGTGTTCAAAAGATTGCCCTTGAGTTGGATCAAATCTAGAGAAATTGAGACATAGATGGGGTGGCGGCTGTTGAGAAACCGTTCCTGCCTGCCCCTTAATCGGATTTGAGCCAGCTGCTTGATTTCGCAGCCGATTCCCCTTTTTAGCCATTTGGAAGCCTTGAACGATAATAACTCTTCATCGTGGACTTTTTGATTTTGGTGGTTGAGTGCTCATTTGCTGGCAATCCACCCCGAGCTTCCTTCCAAGGCAGTTCAGCGTGAGTCAAATTCTCAAGGTGATGAGCGGGCTTATCTCCGTATTCCTTGAGAACATCCTTAATCAAAGCGAGCTGATCACTGCCCAACTTGGACTCCACCTTTTTAATCACAGGGTCTTTGTGGTCGGCCTTCACTTGAACCTCGCCGTTCAATGTCGAGAAGTCTTTGATCGCATGCCACAACGGAACGCAAACAGGGCCATGCACCCACGCCTTGAAATCTTCGGGAACGAGCGCTTTTTCGTTAAAGACAAGGTGCCACGCATCCACGTAGTAGACCAGCTTTTGGAGCTTGAGATGACTCATGGGGCCTTGGACGGCCAAGATATACTTAGCCAAATCGACGGCCCCAATCTGGGGGAGAAGTACGGCCATAAAGAAACATACTGTCCCGAAAAGAGTTTGTGAAGTTAATGTTTTTGCGTTTGGTTAGCGAGTTTGGTTTCTAAGTAGTGGGACTGTTTTCGCCATGGCATAGGCTAAAATCAACGCCCTCCTGCAACCCACGTAAAAAGCGACGCTTGGTAGAGAAGGTCTTGAATTCTACGCTGCTTCAGCCCAGTCACCTTGGTTGAGCTTTTCGATCCAAGCTTCAACGGCGCTTGGGCGAAAAAACCGCGTATGCCCTACCTTGCGCGATGGGCATCCCATTTTAATCCAACGATTAAATTGTCGGCGCGAAATTGGGTACAGGCGAAGCATCTTTTTTACTTTGAACATTGGTTCAATGGATCGATCGGCAGGTAGCTGCCAATCGCTCCAGTCGCCCGAATTGTAGTGGGTTAGCCAACTCTCGACGGCGCTTAACTTAAAAAGGCGCTTGCGGCCTATCAGTCGTGAAGGACAGCCGTAGCTCTGCCAGCGGCGAACCTGCCGGATGCTCACAGGGTAGATCGCTGCTACAGCCTCGATTGCTACTAGGGGTTCAGGAGTCCTCATTTCCCTATTCTAGCGGATTTTTGCTTCATCCAGTCGGCCTTCCCAAGAGTGGCTAACGCCAGCGCTTGACCAGAAATGGCTCGATATGGGCCATTAAAAATGCCAGCTTAGTGCCAAGTTAAGGGCACAAACGGGTCTGTTCTTGGCACATTACTGGCACACGGAAAAGACGTTTTGAGAGGTAAAACGGAAGTTCCGCTCGAAGAGAGCGGAGCCAACGGGGCTCGAACCCGCAACCTCCTCCGTGACAGGGAGGCGCTCTAACCAATTGAGCTATGGCTCCATTCGTAACTACTTAATCCAACGTCACTTGGATTATCACTCTTGACTCCGACTATCTTTTTGACTATCCGGTTGAGAGTGAGAGTTAAGAATAAGGTTTCAATTACAGAAGTCAAAAACAAAAGCGGAACAGTTTCTTACCGCGTGGATTTGGGCGCGTTACATGGCCGGCGACAGTTCAAACAGTTTACCACCCGCGACTTGGCAGAGGCATTTGCGTACACCTGTAACGTCAGGATCGAGGCGAAGAACTTGTCGGCCCTCGGCGATCTGAGCGAGGTCATGGTTCACCGGCATGTCTTCATGAATGCGTACAACCGGCTGAAAGCTGTTGGGGCCACCGTTGAAGAGGCCACAGACTTCTTCCTGAAATATGCGAAACCGATCAATGGGAAGATGGCCATTGGCGAGTGTATTCGGTTGTGGACTCAGGAGAAAATGAGAATCGGTTGCAGCGACAAGTACATCAACAGCGTCACTCGTTTTGATTTCAAAGAGTTCAAGGAAGAGTTTGGTGAGAACACCCAGCTAAACGAAGTGACCACCGATGGCTTCAACAAATACCTTTTTGGGAAGACAACTTGGAATCCCGTTTCAAAGATGAGCCATATCCGCGTCATCTCCATGTTTTTCAATTACGCATTGGAAAATGGCTGGGTGACACGGAATCCGATTGATAAGGCCAGCAGGCCCAAGATTCAGGACGCGATGGCAGAGGTATTAAAGGCGCGTCAGGTGGATACCCTTCTCCGTTTCGCGGAGAAAAAGGAATGGAAAGATCGTCTGACCATTTGTGTCTTGGTTTTGTTTTGTGGCTGTCGTGTTGAGGAGGCCGTCAAGTTGCGATGGAGTGACATTGTCTGGCACACACATACCGTCCGCATCAGCGAAAAGATTGCGAAAAAACGTCGGGCTCGCATCAACGAGATGAGCGAGAATGCGATAGAGTGGATTTACTGGACACGTCCGGACGATTACGAAACGAATCGTGACTTGATACTTGAGGGTGATTGGAAATCAAAACTCAGTTACCTGAGAACAGAGTCAAAGGTTCAGTACAGTCAAAACGCGATGAGGCACAGCTTCGCGAGTTATCACCTAATGAAACATCAAAGTGCGGAGAGGACTTGTCTCCAGCTTGGACACGTTGGCGATTACAAGACTCTATTCTCCCATTACCGGAATCTTGTGTCGAAGAACGAAGCGAACCGATATTTTTCCATCATACCGAAAGTCCGGCTGAGGAAGTTCGTTAACGACAAAGATATCATCCCACTACAAGCGGAAGCGTCACGGTTACGATGATTTTTAACGGGGATGGAACCTTTACTCGAACCACAGAGGGCTTGATGGATCATACGATTTCTGACAACGGCACTTGGAAGATTGATGCGGAATCAAACGGAGTAATCAATCTCTACAGTGCAGTCGGCCCCGCATCGGTTTCCATCCCAAATGGTCAGTGTTCATTTCCTAAAAATGGTACGATTAAAACGGGCCTTCTCGACGGTCAGATAGTCCTAAATAAGCAGTGACCTGATAATGTAATGTAATAACTTTTCTATTACATGTGGGTCGTTTTTGGGTGTTTTTCCCGATCCGACAATCCTCCATTAGCCACGGGTGAACTGGCGTTGTCCTGCGACTCGTTCCATCTCCCGTTCCACGAATTCAGTCAATTCATCCTTCTGGCCCCGTAGGATGTCTTCCCGTTTAAGATCCCGGAGCACGCATACGGAGGTCGTTAATCCCACGATTCCCGTGCAGAGGAGTGAGGTCATCTTTTGTTTGTCGGTGTCCTCTTCGTACAGGAGATGCGTGATCCCCGTCACAATGTTCTCTTGGTATCGTCCAAGCTGTTGTTCCACTTTTTTAATCTGATCCTTGTAACCGTTATTTTTTGCGTTCTTAGCCATACAAATAAGTATCTCTGGGAAGGGAAAAGGGTCATCAACGACCCTGACAGACACTTCTGGCAATCGTCCAGTAGGTTTGTCTGTCATTGACGACACTAGGCGTGGAAATAACAGACACGGGGAAGTTCCGGCATCGAGCCCGTCGTGTATCAAAATGACCATATATCCGTATTATGGCAGGGCACGATTTCAGCAAAAATGTGTGGTC
>Ga0206996_1005_pt1 | contig 55238 bp, 48 predicted proteins | sample Alteio_BWMinCont_2_FD_153467 | JGI IMG/M metagenome (GOLD analysis project Ga0206996, IMG submission 153467) | Enriched cells from forest soil in Barre Woods Harvard Forest LTER site, Petersham, Massachusetts, United States -... | ecosystem: Environmental > Terrestrial > Soil > Temperate forest >...
TCGAGACTTGTTCTCCCCAATTGATAGAGAGCGGCTATCGTCCACCTTCCATTTCCAAAAGTGATCACACGTCCGAATTGTGCTTCTAGATTCTGAAACTTCGCAGCTTTGGTTTTTGTCAGGGCGGCTTCATTTCCACCGCCTCCTAACTGAATGAGTTGATATTCTTTAAGAGCCTGAGTGGCTAAAAGGTAAAGTGCGTGGGCTGCCATTTTCTTGTCTTCGTAGTCTTGGACGCGGGCTTTGGACGCCTGGATCAAATACGGTTTTGCCTGAGGAAATTGGTTTTGCCGATAGAGAGCCAGCCCTAACCAATAATTTCCTTTTAAAGAATTGACGGGGTGAGCAAGGAGAGTTTGTCCTAGTTGGCCCCAATCTTGTCCGAGAGCATATTGTCTTGCGACACTCTCATTGTAACCAGGCCCTAAGTTCCGAAAGTCCTCAGCAGCCTCCTTAGTGTCGCCTAGAAGTTCCCGCATATTTGCCGCGTTTTTCAAAAGCCCATCACTAGCCGGATCTTTCGGATACTTCTTCGCAAAAATTTCAAAATAAGTCGCAGCTCTTCTATAATCTGCAGTATTGAGAGCCATTTGCCCCATGGAGCCAACGACCTCCTTAGCGTATTTTGAATCCCCGTGCTTAGTGAGCAACTCCTCTCCAGGACCGTACATCGCCGGGTCCTTCTTTGCTTTCATTGCGCTGAAGGCCTCATAGAGAGCCGAATCCCCGAGGCTGGTCCCTTTATACTTTGTAGCAAAATCCAACATATGTTTGGCATACTCACGGTTCTTGGGATCGCCAGCCACGTTTTGAACTTTTCGGTACTCGGCCTGCTTCACAACTTCCGCCACGTCGGCCTTAAATTGCGGATTCATCAACCGGGGGTTTGCCATCAAGGCCTTACCAGCTTTGATAATCCCATCGTAATCTTCTCTCTGGTTGTAGGCGTCTAAAATCAAGTTTCCTGCCGTTGTCGCTTCTTTATGGTTGGGGTTAGAGTTAATAAATGCGAAGAAAAACTTAACGGCATTATTAAAATCTCTTTCGTCGTAATAAGTCCGCGCAATGTTAAAACGGATCATCGGTGAAGCAGGATCTTTCGGAAAAAGTTTCAAAAATCGTCCGCCAATTTCCCTGAATCCCTCTCGAGACTGAGTGATCTCAAGCTTGGAGTATTTCTCCGGCGTCTTAAGAATCAGAGCATAACTTTGTATGGCTGAATCAAATAATGATTTCTTGGGACTAGAGACAGAACGAGCGGGGTGCGAGGTCGTCTGTCGCACTATCAAAGCTTCGTAATTAAGTCCCGCCATGGCATAACTATGGGCCGCAAAATAGCTTTCAGCCAAATCGAGTGTAAGAGCGTTGGAATTAGAACCATTAGGAAAGAGAACTTGGTAGTTCTCATAGGCGTGAATTGCTTTTAGATAATCGCTTTCCAATTTTGAACTCTTGGCCTTTTGATGAAGTCGCGTGGCGTAGTCACGTAAATAGACTTCATAGTTCTTTTCGATCTTTTGTTTTTCTTTAGCCGTTAGAGTGGCAGAATAGCGACCGCGTATGAGAGTTTGAGTTAAAGGATCAATGAGGTTTTCTAGGGGATAGAATTTCTTAGTCTCTCGAATTAAAGGGTAAACACTTTCAAAATATTCCATTAGTCTTTCAAGGTTATTGCTAAGCTCTACGAGACGAAAATAAATCGGTAAAGTCATGTCGACCTTGTGTTTAAGCATAAGTCTCTTAGCCAATTTATCTAGAACTTTTATAAAGGTCGGTCGATTTGGAGCCAAGCTCTCAAAGTAGATAAGGGGATTGGCATGAAAAGCATCTAGATTTTTTTCTTCTGAGTAAGGCCAAACAAGTGCAAGAAGGGCGTCTCGTTTTATGTCACTTTTTTTGTAAAGGTCAGGGAGACCACTCAAGTCCACCTTGCGGTCGATGGTGAGGACCCCTTCAAAAGCAAGTAAAGCATCATGAAACCGATCCATGTTAACGTAACACCATCCCGACTTGTATCGCGCAATAGGAATAAAAGGGGAAGGTGGGCCAGCCAAAACAGAACGATAAGTGTCCAAAGCCATCTTAGGGTCTTTTTGTTCTTCCAAAAAGAAATCTCCAAGAATAACTTGGGTTTCAGAGAAAAATGGAGATTTTTGGAATTCATTTGTCAACCGACGGTACGTCTTGACCATATCTTCATAGCTGCCAAGTTCGCGGTACTCATGGGCCATAAAAAAAAGCGCTTTATCTATATTTTCATTTTTAGGAAATGTCTCCATGAAGCGCTGATAGGTCTCGATGGCCTGTTTTTTTGCCTTTTTAGCTTCAAAGAAATCAATGTCCTTTATAGCAATATCAGGATTTTGAAGCCGTATCAAAGTTGTGAGATAGCGACTCTTCTCCACATTCAATTCAGCAAGAACAAAATAGAGATCGGGCAAAAAAGTGACATCCTTGACATCTCTCATTTTCTGACGGGTGACAGAAATAGATTTGTCTATTTTAGACAAATCTTCTTTAAGACCGACTATTTCAGGGGTCTCTGGAGCTTTACAAAACCCGACGGAACTCGTGATCAAAATAAAAAAAATAAGGAGTCTCACTTAACTTTCACGTCCTCCTCACATTGAGATTCAACAAAGACTTTGTAATCCTCAAGTTCGTCAAACCAGATTTCTCCTTCAGCAGTCCAATAAGATTTATCAAATTTGGTATGAGAAATTTCTTCAGACCGATAGGGCACTTCGCTCTTAGGTTTGATCACTCTTAAGCGGTCGAGTCTCGTCTGATAGTCCAAAAACGTCAACTGTTCCTCCCAATCCAAAAGCTGATTAGCTGACTTCCTGACTTTATCCTTGAGGATCCAATCCAGTTGATTTCTGACACGATTCATTTCTAGATCGTAGAGGCGTCGCGAGTTCTTTAAAAAAGCATATTGCTCCCAATTGTAATTTTCGAGATCCTTTTTTTCATCCTTAAGACTTTGTAAAAAATTAACCCATCTTTCGACTCCTTGATCAAGCACAGAAAGATTGACGAGAACTTGGTCACTTCTCAACTCTGTCCTTTTATGAATATTTTGTATGGAGTTTCTAAAATGCTTATTAAACTCACCCACCACAGAAAGAGCTGAGTCGTAATAGCAAAGCTCTTTGTACATGAGCATTTTTAAAATATAAGCTTCTGGTGTGCGGGAAGCGTCAAAATAGGGAGCCTCAAGAGCCACAAGAAGTCCCAGAGCTTTTCCGTAGTCTTTTTGGTAATATTTTGCCCAAGCCCTTTCTAAAAGTATGAGTCCCTTCTCTCTGGGGCTTAAAGTCACTTTCTTATAAAGTTTGTAGGCCTGAGTGTAATCCCCCTTTTCAAAAATGAGCCTAGCCTGCTGATGCACAGCCTGACCTTTTATGTCGTCGGGAACAAGATCACTAGAGGCAAGCTTTGAAAATTTCTCCAAAGCTCCACTGGGGTTATCTGCGGCTACGTCTTTGAGAGCGTAATAATACCTCAGCTTAAAATCCCAGTACGAGTCTGAATTTATCTTTGAAAAACTAAGGGCACTCCATTTATCGAAACCGTGGAGAAGATCAAAAATCCCTTGCTGATAGCTTATAAAATCAGACAATCCTTTGGGGAGTGTATCAAATTCAAGATCATTAGCGAGCTCCCCATAAACATAGTCTTCGTCCACAAGACCACTGTGGGCAATTTCTTCTAGCCCTAGAAGAGCTTGCAGGCCAATGTCTGTTCCTAGGGATTTTTTTAAGACCTCACCTAAGACTTGGGTGGAGAGATATTTAAATCCTAGCCCCTTAAGGGCAAGACCAGTTGCGAGTTGCGCTTCACCATTTTCTTGTGAATCTTTTTTTGTGTGCTTAGAAACATCATCAGCTAAAGGTAAAATATCTTTATAGTCTTTGTCCTTAAGAGCCAAGTTTACAGTTTCCCAAAAACCTAAATTGATAGGATGATAAGAAATCTCATCAGTGTGCGCCAACTGCTCCAGTAAGGAAAAAAAGAAAATAATTGTTAGTAGCAATGATCCCCTCATTTAGTCTTTGAATCTAAATCAAAAGCCCAACCGGCAGTAATAGCAACGTTATTATTTGTGTATCCGTTTGGAAAAACGTAGTCACGAAAATCAAATTTTAAGGATGTTCTCTGCCCTAGAAAATATCTTAAGATGATCCCCGTATCAATAGTGGGCTGTATCCCACCATAAACAAAGTCAGCTGCCCCCGCTCCAATAACAAAAGTAACTTCTGAGTAGACAATTTTTGAATTAAAAACCAAGTTCTTCATATAAAGGGGGCTTAATGCAATATTTGAAGTTACATAATATTGAAGACTGTCGAACAAAGTGGGATTGGCCTGAAAATTATTGATAAGATTGTTTGTTAATCCAGAGGGAAAGGAAAATGCAAATCCCCCATTTAAAACTTCCCAACCCAAAAAGGTATCAAAGGCATGAGTATAGGAAGCCCCTACAGCTAAATATTTATAGTAAGGATCTGTCGCTAAAAACGTGCCTTGCAGAGTCACCTCGTTTTTTAAGTAAAATAACTTATTAGCCAGAGGAACTATTTTGGGCACATTATAAAGGTCATTTTTATCGCTGTAGACTGGAGGTGGGAGGTAGGACTCTGAAGCTCCTAGACATGAAACCGAAATGAAAAAAAGAATTAAAACTTCAATCCGTTTCATCATCTTTTTCTTTTCCTGCCGGGGGCGTCGAACCACTGTCTCCGAAACTGTAGGAGAGTCCCCCACTGATGTTCATATTGTTTTGAGCTGTGCTAATGAAATAAAAATGATATCGAACATCCAGTTTTAGCGAAAGCTTGGTTCCAATAAAAAATCTAAAGAAAGTGCCAATATCGGCTTCGTTTGTAAAGCCACTATCAAACTTCGCAATTCCGCCTCCAACCACCAGGGACGTTTCACCCCGCACGATGGTTGAATCCATAAGAAGGCTTTTACTAAAAAATGGAGTGTAAACAAAATTTGTTGTGATCTCATAATCAAGGGTGTTAAACGGATAAGGCGTGGTGGTAAAACTTTGCTGGATCTGAGTTTGCAAACCCGTAGAATAATCCACTGCTTTAAGAAGATTAACGAGTTCCCAACCCTCGTAGACATTGTAATAATGGGTGTAAGCCGCCCCATAACTCAAATATCGATTAAAGGAGTCTAAAGGAAGATACCCAAGACTCGCAGTGACTTCGTCGACGAGATCAAAATTTCTGGTTTGAACTGCAATCACCTTAGGGCTTGATAGATTGGCGTCTGAGGCGGCAAATGTTGGAGCCGCAACCAGGATGGCCACACAAAAAGATAGAAACCCGCCTATAAAACCACGTTGATAAAATCTAAGCTGCATTCTATGATTGTAGAGTCATAACCCCTTGAATAAAAGAAACTTTTCTCAAACAAGCTAATCGTAAGTCCTGCTTGAAGACTCACGTTCTACCGTTGACGCTCTACAAAGGTTATTCCCGTCGACTCCATTTTACCTAGACAAAAGAACAGAAAATAAGAATTGTTTAGTACATTTTACAATACCTTCAAGCAGGAACGGGGCAATTTACCACAGTCTATCTATGAGCTGGAAATACACCACAAACCGCGGTCAGTAGGAGTGGGCCACTTCTTGCAATTCATAGACGACTTCAATACTAGAAACTTGGGTTTGGAATGAAGATAAACAGGAGCCTTAGCCATTATCTCTTAAAAACTACCATTTTTTTTCTGCTATATTTGATCTCATCTGAGCTCTCTACTCTTTGGCAACCTAATGGAAGTGCATTGTCACCCCTTTGGGTTCCAAGTGGGCTGGGCCTAGCCTTTTTGTTTATGAACGGCATAGAATACTGGCCCGGTATCTTTGTTGGAACCTATGTTTGCAAAAGCCTAGTGAACTGTGGTCCGCTTCTCTCACTAGGATTAGGAATTGCTGCTACTTTATCCAGTGTTATCGGAGCCATTTTTCTTAAACGCCTGTCATTTAATAATAAACTTGTGAGCCTCCGAGACGTGGTTTCATTGGTGGTCGTGTCCTTTATAGGTTCTACCTTCAGCGCCTTTCTCAGCGTGGCTTCCCTTTGCCTCGTAAAATTCATAACTCAAAACCAATTCTACAGCTACTTTATTACATGGCTCAATAGCGACACCATGGGCGACATTGTATGCGGATCCTGTATTTTCATTCTAAGTTCCAAATCGATATCGGAAAAGAGGCCTTGGAAGTTTCTCGAGGGGTCGGCGGCTTCAATATTTTTTCTCTGGATTGCGCTTTCTCTTTTTTTCCGTGCGCCCGACGCCAGAGCGCCGTTTCCCATGACTTATTTTATTTTTCCTTCACTCCTTTGGATTGCCATTCGATTTGGCCAACTTGGTTCCGTCTTGGCTTCGACAAGTCTATACCTCATAGGATTTTGCGCCACCGCTTATGGCTTTGGCCCCTTTATGGCTAGTTCCACTAGAGTTGATATTTTTCAATTTCAACTTTTTATAGGAATCACAACCACCACCACTTTAGTTGTTGCGGCTTTAGCCTCTCAGACCAAAGATATAATTCATATTAGAGACGAGTTTCTGTCTATTGCTTCTCATGAACTTAAGACCCCTCTCACTTCCCTTCAACTTCACTTCCACCTCCTAACAAGAATGACCGATCCCAAATTTGCTTCAATCACAAACCACGAGAAGGTCAAGCAAACCCTCGCGAAAGCATCCACTCAAGTGGACCGGATCACTAACCTCGTCAATGACCTTTTGGACGTAACCCGAATTCAAGCGGGAAAACTCAACTTTCGATTCGAAAAAGTAAACCTTCTAAGACTGATGGAAGAGGTTCTAGAAAGATTTTCGGAACAATTAGCCCTAGCACGGTGCAAACTCGAAGTTAATATTTGTGAGGATATTGTAGGCTTTTGGGACCCTATAAAGATTGAGCAAATTATAGTTAATTTAGTGACCAATGCCATTAAGTACGCTCCTGGGAGACCCATTGTCATTTCAGCTATGACTGGAGATCGCAATGTCTATCTCACCGTTCAGGATTTTGGACCGGGTATAAATAAAGAAAGCCAACAGCGAATATTCGATCGTTTTGAAAGAGTCACCAATTCTCAAAATATCGGAGGGCTTGGGCTGGGCCTTTTTATTTCTAGGCAGATCGCTGAGGCCCACCGAGGTAAAATTCACGTCGTCAGCGAGCTTGGAAAGGGCGCCCGATTTATTTTGGATCTTCCGCTAAACCCCGCCTAAGTGAGAGATCGACTGCTACCCTCTTTCAAGGGGACATTCACTTAAAATTGAGCCTTTGAAATCTTTACTTCCCGATCAATGTAAGGAGTAACAATCCACTCTTTGTCGAAATCATCACCTTGGGATACAGGGTTAAATTTCTATGGCACTCGCCATGCATTATTGCGCCAAAGTCCAATATTTTAAAAAATTCACGGAGGTCGTTTAGATGAAATCGCCTTTTCTTGGCTCGTTGGCGTTAGTCCTTGTCGTATCAATCCCACTCTCAACTTTGGCGCAGACTCCCAATGTTGTTCCCGTCATCAATAATGGAAAGCACGGTGGCGGCACATTTATCGGGAACGCCGGTAACTACAATATGGTGGCTCAAGACAACACGTCCACCATGAATAAGATCATCGATAATGCACAACTTAATCAAAAAGCAGACAAAGATTACTTGCTCAGTATTGTCGCCAAAATTAACCAAGACTTAAAGGGAATTATCGATATTGGCAATCAGTACAATGCCCTAAGCCAGAAATCTCAATTCGAAGCTGCGGTTACTATCGGAGATTTTACGAGCCTTGTTCGAAAGGCGAAAGTGGCCTTTCAGAATTTCGATGCAGAATTGGCCACGGAAAGTACGGTCAGTGTTGAATCTCTTCCCTCTTACGACAAAGCCCAGTCTGGCACAATGAGCGCGACCATCACGCGGCAGGGATATATTAATCTCCAACCTTTAATGGCCAAAGCTAAAGACCAAAGAGACAAAGTATATGCTGACTTTGCTAATCTTGAGTTTCCTCGAATAGTCGCACCAACAGGTCAACAAGTTAAACTTTTGAATCCAGCGGATATTAACTTCCCCAAATTTGATAGACCGATCCAGATCATGACGGCAGATCAAATTCAAGACCTCGTCAATCAAATGCAAGAATGGCTCTTACCCGCACGTCAAACTCGACAGGTCTTAAATAACTATAATGATAGACTAGTTACCAAATTTAACGACTTCGTCCGCAACTATGGTACAACTCAATGGTTCCGAGGTATGAGTGACAATGACCAAAAGGCTTTCACAGAAATCTATAACGATCTCTCCGATGCCCTTCATAGAAAATCCTATCTCCGAAAGAAAACCGGAAGGCGAATGGGCGCCCTACAATCCTCTCGAGATACCTTTCCAAAGATGCCAGCACATTTAGAAGATTTTTTCTCTCAACCCATGCTGGCTAAGGGCCTCACTTCGTTTAACCGACAAGCGGCTTTTGAAGACTCTGATATTAATAATGACTTTGAAACCATTCGTAACTTTGTCGAATTTTATGACAAGAAAGAAATGCCCGTCTTTGCTAAATCCGAGCAAATTAATTCCTCAAAAAAAGGTTTAGACTTCTCGGCCGAAGCAAGTCTCCTCTCTCGATTTAATTCCGCCATAACCTATATTAGCGGTCAAAGGCCTGTGGCCCATGCCATGGGCACTCTCATGAGAATGGTCCTCGGTGATGTTCGAGAAGAGAAGTTTCTTCTCGAAGGCAACCGAGACGCTTTAGCCTCCTATCACAACGCTCGCTATCGTGCGACCAAGGAAGATGCAGATAACGAGAATAAATGGATCTGCCAAAATGACTGGAGTATATCGGCCCAAACCTTTAATGGTGTTTGTCCCCCCCTCGGTGTGAAGGTTCCACCGCGTAAAACTCCGGGAATAAGTGGAAATTCAATCGTTGAGCTATTCTCGGCTTATCTTAACCAAATGGATGTCGAAAAGGCACGGCAAAGCACGGCTGATAACCTACAAGCGCAGATCGAAGCCGCGAATACGGCGAACATGACCCCTCAAGACGTCCAAGACGAACAAAACGTGTTTAACTAAAATTATTTTCTGGCTCTTTATAAAGAGGGCCAGATCTTTTTCTTTTTTGGAGAATTCGATGCAAAAATTAGTTTTGCTGGCTGCGGTGACTTTGTCCAGCCTAGCCTTTGCCTATGATCCCCACAACACTGGGGAATGCTCTGGCCCTTACTACTGTAAGAATGAACAGGTTGAAGACCATCGAGCTCCAAGGCCCGTTTACCAACCCCAGGTCACAACCCCCGTGCCCGGCGCTTGCGGGGATACCCTTCCTCTTAATGAAAGTTACAATGCCCACGTTAACCACCTGTCTTGCGGGTTTGCAGACCAATACCGGGAGCGTGGCCCCGAGCCCGTGTCGGACGAAATTCTTGATCACTGGGACGTTCAACGAAGATCTCCTCTCTTAAGGGATAAGGCCCAACAGACACGCAAACTAGACATCAAAGTCGAGGGAGCGGAAAGCATCGGAGTAAGCTACAGTTGGACTTATGAATACATAACCGGCAATTATGATCTTCGATGTGGAACCGAAATCGTTGACACGCAATGTACTGTACAGCAGTTTGAAGATATTCCAAGCCAGGTTGATGATACCGACAAATGCCTCGTGTACGAGCAAATCAAAGACGAAGAACCGCCACCGCCTCCACCACCCGGTTCAGATTACGATGGTAATGGACCAACGCCTTCACATTCGTCAACTCCTGCCACCACAAATCCGCGCCATAGCACTCCCGACGGAGATCTCTATAAACGTCACGATGTTCCCGACGCAAAACGCTACAAGGGAACGGATAGCGATAGCATCAACCAGAAGAGACAACAAAACTATCGAGGTTCCGGCGGTGGAAGCGGTAACCCCAGCAGCACTGGGAATGGCAAGAAGAAGAAAATGGATTATGACTTGAAAAAGAAACCGAGCCTCCTAAAGAACCTTGCTTACAATCCCAGAGAGGATAGACCGGTCATAAGAACTATCGCATCAGCAACCGGTTACCATAACGGGAAATGTACCCAATATGCCAAAAAGACGATCTATGTTCCTACAATTTTAAAAACATTTTCCTATGAATGTAGTAAGCCATTAAATAGATGGTGCACATGGCCCGTGACTCAGCAGAAAAGCAAAGCCTGTGGAACTCAATCGGTTAACTTTGTCGTCCGTTACTTGCACGACGATAATTGGAAGCCCGGTTTCAGAGGTTCACTACCCTATCGCGACTATATGGATGAGCTCCCGAACAAAGCCGACCTTCTCGTGGGAGAGAGAGAAAAACTTCATATCGTCGCAAATAAGGCAGAGGGCGGTTGGCTTACGCCTGAGCTTCAGGTAGAGACGAAATGGAATGAGTACCAAGTTAAACCCGTGCAAAGTGTTGAATGTAAATTTCAAAGTACTCCGACGTTGGAGTACTCCGTTTGGACCGTGGGGCGAAACAAAGCTAAATCACCTAACCCTCTCGTGGCTCGCATCGGAGACGATGGCAAGCCCATGAATCCGCCTTTAGAGTTCCCCAATGGACAAAATGGAAATCTAGGAGCTGGAAAGCCAGGCAAAATCCTTCTTACAGACAATTCACGAGAAGATTATATCGTGGCCTCTGAGCAAAGTCGAAACTTCGCACGTCAAGATGATGACACAGGTAAAGACAAGAACGGAAAGGCCAACGTCAATCAATACAGCAAATTTTGGGCGGTAACGGATTACCGAGTTCAGTTACTGAGAAAGAGCCATGGTTACTGGGTCGCCATGACTCCTGTGGATAAATTCAACTCAAATGTGGGGGATATCGTTGGCGATTCTATTACAATCTCCCTTAACGGAGGTAACGGGATCCCTAAATTTTATTATCCTCAAACGGGAGTCGTTCCTGATTTCTTAGGTCGATTTTTAGGAAATTACGGGGTGGAACTTCAGCCCGGCGAAGACTATTACTTGAAAATATGGGCCATTCAAAAGAGTCTCCCCTTCTATATTAGCGGCTGTAAAAAGGGAGAAAACGTCTGCGATGAAATTGCAGGTGAGAAAGCCTTCAGCGAGGCTCTTATTATTCAGTGGAAGGCGGATCCCAAGTTTGACGACCGAAGCTGGTACGCGAAATTTCGGAACTTTCGCGAAAGGTTTAAGGTTTATTGACAATGGAGAGAATGAAAATGAAAGTCCTGTTTAACGTAGTTCTAGCTTTAGCCATTGCAAGCTCTTCATTAGTTTATGCTAATCCGCCGAAGAATGTGGCACCGACAAAAGTTGCGGCCACAAAAAATGGTTCTCCCGGCACCGTTGGCTCTCCAGCTGTATCGGTCGTTCCCGCTCTAGGCCAACCCTATGATCCCAACAAACAGGTTTCTGCGGCTGATTTTAAAACCGTTATTAACAATGTTGTTTTTTCTCTTGAGACTATAGAAGATGTCGTAAAATCTTTAAAGGTCCAAAATAATGCCGCAGGTCAGGCTATTTCAAAAAGAGTTTCGGCAGAGCTTTTAACCCGTTTTTATACAGCCGTTGATCTCTACGGCGCCATCTTGGTTGATGATAAAATGAGTCAAGATCAGAAGGAACAGGCCCTCGATCCCCTTGGGGCGGCCCTTGGAGAGCTTGCCTTTACCGTCTACATGCATCCCCATGAAGACCCCATCAATACAAAAAAAACCATTGATGAAGTTGTCTCTGCTGGCACTAATTTGGGGAAAATTCTATCTAAGTTATGGACCGGGGTTCGGGAGTATTATGTTTTAGGAAGAGGCCTCGTAACTTGGCAGCGTGATATTGATGGAAATTCCCATTGGGCGATGGCGGCACGAATAACCCGTGAAAAAACCGGTCAACAATTGGCCCAGAAACTCGCAGAATTGAGCCATAACTATCTCAGCCAGCTTGACCCCAGTTCAGCCATTAGACAAGCCGAAGTGAAAGACTGGCGCGACGATATTCTTGGTCCGTCTTTGAGATTAAGAATGCACAGACTCGGTGCCCAACATCTTACGGCTCTCAGTTTCTTTGGAGCAACCGTCGTAGCCTTCATTACAGGGTGGCCATTACCTGTCGACTATGTTGGTATGATTAGCGGCCACAATGATTTTAGCTACGGGCAATCTGCCGATTTTACTGCCGGCACTCTTTTAGCTATCGGGGCCATTCAAACCATGACCGCTTCAGGGACCACTGCGGAAAGATTGCGATTTGCCGTCCAGGCTTTTGATAATCCTGAGGCAGAAATACCCCCCTTGGATCTAAATGAATCCCTGGGGTCTAAGATCAAGCGACTCTTTACCAACGTCATCTCCGTCTGCCAGGTCTCAATGTCGTCTCTGACGGGCCACAGGAAATGACCGAAAAGGTACCGGGTACCTTTTCGGATAAAACAAGGATTGACAGACCAAGAATACTGCGTGATGACTGGGTCTCAACTACGAAAGGGGTAGACTATGTTATATATCCGATTAACTATAATTAGTTTAATCTTGGCTTCAACGCAAATTGCTGCTGCCAAGAAAATTCCTTGTTATAAACAGATAAAAGAAGAAGCAAAGCGGCAGTTTTCAAAGGCCACCGGATTGTCCATGGGACGTATTGGGGCTGGCTCTGAAAAAGAGACCTTAAGCGTCAGTGGGAATTCGGGTGAGATAAAAGCGAAAGCTTGGGCCGTTCATAACGGCTATTCATATAGCGAAGCAACGTATCTATTAGCGTTCAGCCCTGAAACATGCGCTATCACCACAAAACAAGTGGGAGAAGTTGAAACCGAACCTTTTGGAGCCTGCTTAGTTAGCAATTTCAACGCCCACCAATTCTGTCTCCACACCATATCAAACCAATGTACCAGTATGTCATTCGATAATGGCCAGAGCTTTGGAGCTTTTCTTGGAGGACCCTGCGGCCCTTTCTAACGATGGCGGGCCTTAGTGTAATCTTTGGCCCACTGTGAATGTCCGGGCAAGAACGAATAAAGAATTTTATGGAAAATAGCCCGAGGCGTGATTCTTCTTAGGATTTGGAAGACCCAGGCGTCCAAAGTAGCAGGCATACGCAGAGGCGGATTTTCTCTTCTTATAACTCTAAGAACAACTTTGGCGATCTTCTCCGGAGTGGTCATTGAGAGATGCATCATTTTTTCGATAAACGGATCCATTGATGAATAATAATCGCAGTAAGGCCCATGATCATCGATGCTACAACTCATCGCCTTAGGTGGACGATAAATATTTTGAAATGAGTTAGAGTGAACAAAACCCGGTTGAACGAGGGTGACGTTGATTCCTAACGGCTTCATTTCATACCAGAGAGATTCGCTTGCGCCCTCCAAGGCAAATTTTGAAGCACTATAAGAACCCATAGTGGGCATGGCCAGCATTCCGCTGACCGATGACACATTAATAATCTTCCCCCGCCCTTGCTTCCTCATATAAGGCAGGGCCAATCGGATGAGGGCCAGGGGACCAAGATAATTGGTATCAATTTGAAGGAGTTCGGATTCTCTGTCCATGTGTTCGATAACGGAGCGAAAACTAATACCGGCGTTATTGACAAGAATATCTACTCCTTGCCACTGGGACTCGATCTCTTGAAAAAGAATGTTTCTCTCTTGCTCGGAAGTGATATCGAGGGGTCGGATCCAGAAGCGATCAGAATTTTTAAAGGTTTCGCCCGACAAATTCTTTAGAGACTTAGCCCTGGCCGTAACAATGACGCGATACTGGGGAAGAGACCATAACATTCGAGCCATGGCGAGCCCAATGCCTGAGCTACACCCGGTGACTAAAATAACAGGCGGATATTTGTGGGTCATAATTAAGGCTAAATTTTTCGATGAGAAAAGGCAAGGCAGAGTCCTCTGAAAGCTCTAAGACATAAGGCCAGAAACGGAGAAGGAAACCCCGTCCCCCGTCCCCGCGGCGACGAACCGACAAAAAACGGAAACTGTCTAAACTTTAGACACTGAAATCGAAAACAGTGAAGAATTAACATGGCATATGGCTAGCAATGCTCTCTCCTCAAGGAGAGGCATGCAAAAATTTAAAGGTTTAAAATTTTTATTATTGGCCTTCGCATTATCCGAAAATGTTAATGCTGCTGCGGTATTGACCGTACCTTCAGAAATCCCCGGGGCACAGAAAATTCGCGAGTGTGACCTCACCCTTCGGGTTATCGAGAGGCCTAAGAATATCCCCCAAGCTGTTTGGAATGCCCTAGACGATTTTGACAAAGGATCTCTAAAAAGTCTTGGTCCTACACTTGCCAATTATAGAGTGCAGCTTTCTTTTAAAGGGGCTCTAAGACGACCACCGGTCACCGGAAGAGTTATCGGATTTGACCTCGCTCCTTCCCAAGAACCAGGACAGGCTAATCAAAAGGAAGTCGTAGTTCTATTTGAAGGGCCAAGCGACTCTCCAAGCGGAAAACACCGGAATGCCGCGCAAGCCTACCCTTTACGATATATTTCCGAATTTAGGCCGATTTCGGCTCCAGAGCCTACAGCGCCCACAGAAACATCAATAATCCAGGAAGAGGAACTCAACCGATATTTTGAAAGGGTACAGGGAAATTATCTACGGCAGTCTCAAGCTAATGAAAACGCGGCAGTAGCGGCCACACAAAGGGGAAGCCCAATCCATACAAATGCGGCTGCCATTGGCGCCGGCCCTAACGGGCTCACAGTCATTAATGCTTTTCACTCCGCTTTTCCTTCTAGCTCAAATGTCGTTATGGAGGCTACGTCGTCCTTTGGAACTTTTAATAGAATGGATAACTTCGACACAAACACAATCGAAACAGATCAGGACTCAGGAAATACATTTCCCGGCGCACCCTTTCAGCCTCGCGCCCTCAATCCTTCCAAAAGACGATTCGTTCGTTCAAAGGTTTTAGGTTGGGTGGGCTTAGGGACTCTTAAGAAGTCTGAAGCCACAGTGTTACTTGAGAATCCCGTGACTCACATTTCATATGAACCGTCAAAAGAGGTCGGAAAACTTGGAAAGGTTCATGTTAGCACTTCTAAGGGAATTAGAGAAACCCATGATGTTGTATTTGTGGCCACGGGAATGGGCGAACCCAATATTAAAGTTGGAGATGAAAATACCCAGGCATTCATAAAAGAAAAAATCACCGAAGGTCGAAAAGCCATGGCCTTAGGAGACCCCCACGCAGCACCTCAGATTATGACTTTAGACGACTTTCTCTACTGGTACAAAATTGACCAAAAAGAAGGGCGCGATCCTATGGCTCGGTACGGAAACGGTACATTTGCGATAGTCGGAGGGGGAGACGGTGGCAATATAGGAATGGAAAAAATGCCTGACGGAAGGGTCACATTTTGGATTAATCAAAAGGCCGTAACGGCAGAAGAATTCTTGGCTCATTTCAAAGACCTTCCTTTGAAGGCAGAAAGGTATAGGCCCATCGCCGACAAATTTGAAAGGGAAGAAGTCGACGCTCGGCAAGAAATCCTTGTAGGCGTGAATGAAGTAAATGACAACGGAAAAACGAGGATTGAACTGGGACTATCTAAAGATCGTACTCCCCCATATAATATCGAAACCGATCCACCTAAAGCCGACCACGTCATTCTTGCTTTGGGGTATAAGAACAATATTTTAAAATTTTTCAAAGACCTTTGCGATGATGGTGACCTCACTCGCGTGACTCTAGAACCTGTTATTGGAAGACCCGACAGTTTTACCCACTACACCGAGTTACATCAAGAAACTATACTGGGCCAACAGGTCTTCTTAGACGGAACTCCTACCCCCATTTTTATCGTTGGAAATGCAGCTAATCCTCAAATTTCTGATAGAGTTGATGGAATTGCCACCGGAGGATATCTAGACGTACTTTTAGCTAGAACCGCAGCTTTAGGCCATCTTATTGGAGAGCAACTAGCACAACAGCTACATCCAGAAACACGAGCGAGCCTACAAACTCAAAATGGTGAAACCGTCAGTTCTAGCTTCGATTTACCATCCCCGGAAAAACCGTCCCTTCTCGGTAGTACGGCCCAAGCCAATTCTAGAGACAATATGGTTTTCGATTCGGTTATAAGCGCAGAATTAGAGTTCCGGGTGAAAATATCAAAAATTTTAGATGATAACTTTATAGCCGGCCCTCAAGAAGACGGGACCGATTTTGATTTTGAATTTCGACTTAACAAGAATAAAGCTTCGACCATCTACCAAAACCTAAGCAAGTCGACCGCAGAGCTGCTTGGAAAAATACTAGCCAGGGATCCCGAGCTCGGGAAAATTCTATCATCGTTGCAGTCTTTTCATCGAACCAAAGTCATAGTGAAATGTAATTGTCGCCGTGATAACGGTCTCATCAAAACAGAAAAACTTGATATTAAATTTGAGTAATTTATCTTTCTAGCGGCGCCACTTTGGCCAAAAAATCAAGTACGGCTTGATAGGCTTGGAGTTCCGTATTCATATATGAAAATTCGTGGCCATCTCCTCTAGTTTCAACCAAAGTGACCAAGTCCTTTTTGCCCACGGAAACGAGCTTGGCGTAAAACTTTCGAGTACCCTCAATAGGTATTCGGTGATCGTTCTGCCCATGAATAAGCAGGATCGGGTTTGTCACATCGGCTGCAAAGGTAATGGGAGAATGACTAATGTAGCTATCCTTATTTGTAGCCGGATCACCCATCCCCGTGACTAAAACAAAGGGCACATCCGTTGTCGTTAACATTCCTAGTAAATCAGGGGCACCATAAAAAGGAATGGCCCAGGGAAAGTCATTTTGTGGATCCGACTTATCGTGCTGAGTGATGGCCCAGTCACTCATATAGCCACCGTAACTCTCTCCGGTGATTCCGATGCGTTCCAGAGGAATATTATATTTTTTGGCAAGAAATTTGCGTCCGTAGATATAATCTTTAAAATCCCCTTCTCCCCAATGGTTATTAACTAAAGTGGAGAAACCAGGCCAGGTGCTGTCAAACCCAGTGCTACCACGGGGATTAACTCCAAATACATAATAGCCCATATGACAGAGGAGCTGAATTGTAGAATTCCAGTCGTCTTTTTTGAGCTGCATTTGAGGACCGCCATGGGCAAAAATCACTCCCGCCGCAGGAACTTTGTCAGGTAACTCCACCGCTGGTTTGAAAACTATGCCTTGAATCTGGTGGGTAGAGTTATCATGATATGTCGGAGTATCAAAAGTATCAAAATTTAGAACTTCAGTATCACAAGCCTGAGCCAGTTGCTGATTAATGCTGACCACAGTGTGAAAAGCGCTTGCTCCTCTTTGGCTTGTGTCAACGACATCCAAGGCAAAGTTATCACCTTTGTTAGCGCTGAATAGAAACTGTCCGTTACCCAGAACTTGCGTATAATAATCAGTTACATCAAAATCAAGGGAACCATAACTGGCCGTTACTTTTTCAGCATTGGTGTCATAAACCAAAATTCTGTTCACTTTCGTGGGCGATTTTTTAAACTTTGATTTTTTAAACCCAGATTCTTTGAGAAGAATTTGGCCAGACTGGGGATCAAAATCAGCGACCTCCATGGCGTCCACTTCATTTTTCAAAAGCAATGTGAATTTTTTTGTCTGAAGGTTGAACTTATAGAGAGATTGACTTCCATTATTTTTGGGATTGGAATGGTTTTCGGAGTTAATAAGATAAAGGTCATCTCCTCGCCATCCCAAAGGGGACAGGCGTAATCTCGTATACTTCGTGTCGCTGACGACTTCGAACTTCTTGCTTACGGTATCGTAAATTCCCAAGTTAAGTAAATTATAAGAAGACCCCGGCGAAACCACAAAAGCTACCACACTCTCCTTTTGATTGGCCCTGGGCGGCTCATAGAGAAAAATCTGCTGATCCACCCCAGGTTTTGTGCAATAGAGATTTTCTTCTCCCGAACCATTGATATTAATTTTCTGCACGCATGGAGAGGCATTCCAACCTGCTATTTTGTCGCGACCAGCATAATAAAGAGAATTTCCATTGGGCGAAAGAGCGTAACTTCCAAGATAAGCAGAATGAGTGATCTGGGTCAGTGTTTTACTCCTGGGGTTTAATCTCCAAATATTTAGATTTTCATTATTTTCCACGTCGGTCTGAACATAAAAGTTGTGATCAAGAGAGTTATAAAGAGAGGCCCAATAAGAACGCCGACCAAAATCCATTACAAATGAGGCTTTGGAAGGATCCCACTTCCCGTCTATCCCTTGAGGAATTGCAAAGATCCCCGTTGTGTCCCAACCGTTACGAACAAGATAAATGGTCTTCGTTACAGAATCTGCCATGGATTTTACGGCGTTATCACCAAAGCCTACAAAAAGCCTCAGGTCAATTTCTTTGGTTTTGCCTGCGACATTATAATGGAGAAAAGTTGAGTGGCCATCGAGTTCTCCACCGGCCCAAGCAATTTGTCCTCCGACAAATAGAGAGAGTAGAAAAAGCATAAGCAGATTCATTGGGACCTCCCGCTGGACGAAATCTTTAACAAACCTTTCGGGAGTATGCCACAAGTACAGCGGAACTGAAAACAAAAGGTTCTTAGAGAGCGATTTTCACAAAGCTTCAGTGAGAAACTAAAAAAGACAGTACCCAATGCCTATGCGTGGATCAAAAATCATTTTGGTGATAGATTTGTGATAAGGGGTAAGAGATGAAACATTTGCTACAAGCGATGACCATATTGGTTTTTCTGACAACATCTGCGTGCTCCACAATTGATAATGGTGGTCGAGAGAAGAGCATTACGTTAACCCGTCTTAGTAGACTGAGCATACGGGATGATGTCCGCACCAACGTTGTCTTCCCAAGCCGTCGATCAATTAGCGTGGCGACGTGAATTGTGCATCCGTTCCATGTATTCTTTATAATTCTCAAAAGAGCTTCTCATCGGGTAAAGAATATTGCTTCACTTTAAATCCTGTTTGAGTTGAAAAAATGTTCACACCAGCAAAAAATTGACCCATTTTGACCCAAGGTCTCAAAATTGCAAATTGTTCGAGCTGATAAATATCTAAATAAAATCGCTTTTTGAGAGCCGGTAGAAGTTGAGGTAAACCATGACACAGGCGAAGAAAAAACAATCCCCTTTGATAACGGCCGTTTTGGCACTTGAATCTGGTCTTGGGGACCTGGAGCGTATTGCTCAGAAGATCAGCACTTCTGATCTTAAGTCTGAATCCGAACTGAAATTGGTTCATAAATTAATGGTTCGGTTTGCTGAGTGTGGGCAAGCCGTCGCTTCTGAGGTCGCGGAGCTTTCAACTCATTTGAATTCGGCGCGATCACGGGCGGAAAGAGCTTCAGAAATTGTGGCGGACCGGGCAAAGATGCTCAGGGATAGAAAAACCGAAGAGCAAATTAAATTAGAGCAATTTCACAATTTGAGTGAAAAAGTTAGATCCCTCAATTTGTCTCTCTGTGAACTCAAACCCACCAACACAGAAAGTATTTCACTTCAGGAGCGACTCCATATATCGGCCAAACTTGAGGATATCCGAGAACAACTATTTCCTCTCATAGAGGAATCTAGAAATATTCAAGGAGAAGCTCGAAAATCGAAGATGAAAACCTTGGAGAAAAAAGCCGATTCCCTCACCCAAACGCTACAATCTGTCCGCGATAAATTGGTTCTAATTCCCGCACAGATCTCGACTAACACATACCAATAAGGCCGCTCCACGAGAACTATTTGAAGACCCCGGTTATTGACACTAGTTTGCCTAGTGATACTGAAGGATAAAAAAGGATTATAAGCTTGGAGCGGTTACCAGCTCCAAGCTGATCAAGCTCCCAACTTCGCCAATCCCTCAATAATGAGTCGCCGCATGAGGGTCTGGTAGGGAACCTTCCATTTTCAAAGCAAGGGCCTTCATGCCAACGCGACGAGTGACCATGGCAGTGGTCTAAGCGGTGTCACCAAGGTTGAGAGTTAAGTGACATGGACGATTTGATTGATTCCATTGATCGAAAGATTGAGGCAAACTCTTGTTGGTTTTATCGAAAAACAGCGAGATTTTTTACATGCCTCTGGTGCTAATGATCTTTATTGCTTCTGCTGTGATTTATTTTCTCCATACTGAACAATTAAATGGCAATCTTGCCCTTTTGCTTTAACTTCTTTATCTCATGTTCAAGATGGTTAACTCGTGACTCAAGCGTAGTCTCATGCCCAAGCCCCATCTTAAGAATCCTATTGCTTTATTTTATGCGGATGTGTACTCAAAAATCATCCTTCTGGGCGTAACGGATGTTCAGCCAGCCGCCAGCAATTCCTTTGATTGTCTTTTCAGTTTGTTCATCTTCGGAATGGAAAGTTTATAAGTGGTCCCTCCGAGGAGAATCGAACTCCTACACCCGTGAAGGTACTGGATTTTCTTACCACTATAGCTTTCGCTACATTTACAGTTTGTGGTCTGGACTATGCCTTCACCATTGCTTTTTGCTTTAGGTGCTGCCCGTCTAGTCTCTACACCTTCCGATGCTGTTAATGCATCGGCTTGGCTCGGTATTAGCATTTGCCGTTGAGCAAGAAGCCTTCGCCGAGTTTGGGCAGTTCTACGTCCACTGTTTCCAGAGGCGCACTCAAATTCAATCGAACTGAGTCCAGCGCGTCTACCAATTCCGCCACAGAGGGATACTTTCAAATCATCTACCAGTTTCGTCTGTTTTTTAACAGTTCTTATATTCATTTCAATAACTTCAATTCATCTTTTAAACTGGAAGAGCCTGTTCGCGATTCATCTACCAGTTTGGAAAAAACCATCACTACTTTCAGCCTCTTACACTCACTCAAAGTACGGATACCGCTTTTTTTTGCACCCGAAGGGCGGGGCACCACGATACGCCACAGAGGCACTTTATTGAAAAACCAGATTATGGGGATTTTTTGGAATTGTCAAAATGTCAGTAGGCAATCTTGTAAATGACGTCGGCAAGGTCGTCAGAAATAAGGAGCCCTCCGTCGGGAGTGTTCAGGACGTCAACAGGGCGGCCCCAGTTGTCCTCCCCTTTTAACCAACCCGTGGCAAAAGGCTCATATCGGAGTGCCTCACCCTTCGAGTTTATCTTTACCAAGGTCACGCGATAACCGCTTTTTTTGGACCGATTCCATGACCCATGCTCAGCAATAAAAATTTGATTCTTATATTCCTTTGGAAATTTCGTTCCAGTATAGAAGGTCATTCCAAGGGATGCCACATGGGCTCCGAGTTTCTGCACCGGCTTGGTGTAGTCCGAACACTTATGGTCTCTCCCCACATCAGGGTCCAAAATATCTCCGCCGTGACAGTAGGGGTAACCGAAATTCATTCCAAAGCCTGAAGCGTGATTGAGCTCATCGGGAGGGATATCGTCGCCTAATAAATCTCGACCGTTATCTGTAAACCAGAGGTCATGGTTTATGGGATTCCAATCAAAGCCCACCGAATTTCTTACGCCTCGTGCGAAAATTTCCATTTCGCCCGTCTGGGTGTTCAGTGTCGTAATCGAAGCGTAGGGGTCTTGGGGTTCACAAATATTGCATGGGGCTCCTATGGGAACATAAAGTTTTCCGTCGGGACCAAATGCAATGAACTTCCATCCATGGTGCTTGTCGGTGGGGTATTTATCAAAGATCACATCAAACGAGGGAGGATCTTTCAAATGCTCCTCTATTTTTTTAAATCTTAGAATTCGCGAAATCTCCGCTACATACAGATCTCCGTCCTTAAAGGCCACTCCGTTAGGCATATTAAGACCGGAGGCCACAACGCTGACTTTGCCATTGGGACCTATCGCATAGACTTTATCGTTATCCCGGGTTCCGACAAAGAGAGTGCCCTTAGCTCCCCAAACCATTTGCCGAGGATTTTTAAGACCTTTAGCAAATATACTTATTCTAAAATGAGGAGGAAGTTTTATTTGATCAAGGTGAACATCGGCCCGACTGGAACAAGAAAAAAGTAAAATAAGAAAAACCTTCACCATAACTCAACCCGAGAAAATTAACGCAGTTCTCAACCAAAAGTAAGCTGGTACCTATTGGTACCTACCAGCGGTGGTATGCTGGGTGCCCTGGTTTGACCGCTACAAAGGTACCCACGCAAGTGGCGCAGACCTTCCCGTTTGCACGAAGCTCAGCATGTATTGTCGCTCGATCCTCTTTTGATTCCGCCACTTGAGCATGAAGTTCAACTGGGCCGACTGTGGGGGTGGGACGTTTGAGTTCAATTTTGAAATCTGCCGTCACGGTAGAAGGCGCTTCAATTAAATTATTTTTCTTCATCAAATGGTAACAAGCGGTCCAGTTAGAATGACAATCCAAGAGAGCGCCAATAATTCCGCCGTTTAGTACGCCAGGAAAAGCTTCGTGAAACTTCTCCGGCTGCCACTTACAGGTCGCCTCATTTTCATTTACTGCAAATGACTTTATCCGAAGACCTTTGTCATTTGCAGGGCCGCATCCAAAGCAGATGCTCTTCGGTGCATAAGTGTCCTGAAGACTCTTCTCACTCACCGAATCCGCGCTACTTTCTTTTTTAGATCGGTCATCCTGAGGGCACATAAATCGACCGTACTCAAAAGTTTCTCAAAGTCAATACGCACATCGCTCTTTCCGCTTGTCGGCTCAGAAAAAATGACCCCCCTGGTATCAGCTTTTATAACAAGATTTGCATTCCTTATGGGAATTTCCTTCTTTGACGCCTCTGAAAGGCCAATTTGCACAAGCTGAATAAATGTGGCTTCCATACCCCGTGGATCTTCTTCTTTTTTTAATGTCTGTCTTACGACTTCGTCAATCAGAGATGGATCTATGGTGATTGTCAGATTATTCTTCCTTTCATTTCATTAACGAATTCCTTAACGTAAATATCATGCACGATGGCAGGATAATTCGCTTTTGGCGTCGGAGGCATAAAGATAATCGCCCCGGCCTTTTTTACTCTTTGAATAAAGGCCCTAGGGACTGCCCCATAACCAGGGTCTGCATTGGGGGGGTAAAGAAGGGCATCATCGAGTTCTTTTTGAGTCATGGAGAGGTAACGCTTTTGAATTTCTTCGTCGGTATGATAACCCTCGGTCAAGTGCTCCCCCCATTGCCCTGAAATGACTATGGGAAGAAACCAATTTCTGACTCGTCTATCGCGGCCAACGGGTTCAACTTTCCTTTTCTCGACCAAAACTTTAAGTTCTGAATAGAACCTGGATGGGGCGTCGGCCCCTTCATCTAGATTCAAAACTCCCAAACCACTTCCGCTTTCAAGGGCATCGACGACTAGGGGCATGGCGCCAGGATTACTTCCCCTAGATTCTGAACCTTGGAAAAGTTCACGAAAGCTATAACCACTATCGCCGCCAATGGAATATCTAAAATTATCATTGGGGTTTCTAAACAATACCTTGTTTAAGGCGCGAATTACTGTGTTCTTACCCACAGCCGTTCCACCCATAAGGAGAATAATTGGAGGTAATGTTCCCAGTCTCACAAACGCTTCTATGGGACGGGCCATCTGTTCTGCGACTCGATCTTGTCCTTTTAATTCTTCTTTCAACTGATCGGCTAAATTTCGAAGTGGGGGCTCCCCATTAGGACCAGGAAGCCAGTCATCAGAAAAACCGATTCTTCTAGCGAACCAAGCTTGAGCATCTAAGAGCGTCACTTTTTTAATCGCCCCATTCTTAGACCTATTAAAAATAAACCAATTCACAAGATCGTCCAGGGCATTATTTGTCGAACCAGGTGCGACCTGGGGCGGAGAATTAAAAAATTCGTTCATTTTAACCAAATATCTCAAAGCGTCCTCGGAAACTTCGAGCTCTCCAAACTTACCTTTGAGTCGATTGGCTTTGTCAGCCAGGATTGAAAAAGCCTTTTCATCGGACATGTTTTTTCTATAGATAATGAAATAGCGTCTTTGCACGGCCGTATCAGCTTTGATGAGTTGCTGAATTTCAGAGTAGGTTGTAATCGCCAGTGCGGAAATTCCAGTATCCTGTGTTGATTCAAATTCGTCAGCTATATTTTTATACCCCGTTTTATCCAGGGGCTTTTTTAGAGTCTGTTGTACTAGATCCGGGTAGGTCCCTACTTCGTCGAAGACAAAGAGGGTTCGAAGTCCAGTTTTATGAAAATCATCTCGCGCCCGGCTGAAGAGCTCTTTGATGATTTGCTTCATTCGCTCGTCTTGGCTCGCAAAGGCTTTCCCAGGAAGGGTATTGTCACGATTAATTAAATCGATGCTCACATCAATAACTTGAGTTTTTCCAATTCGACTGCCGTAAAATTGTTTAAGCATGGGATTATCCATTTGGAGCTTTTCTCGGACATCAGGCGGCACAGCGCCGTAGGAAAAAAATAACGCAAGCTTTCTTAGATCGGTAGTCTTACCGCTCCCCGCCTCCCCCACTTCTAAAACATTTCCGTAGGATTCTCTTAAAAACCCATGCATCATTTGAACAAGAACTTCACTTTCAAAATTTTCAAAAACTCTGGAATTGTGTAAAATATCGTTTTCAACCTGAAGCGAAATATTAAAATCTCTGGGATTGAGAGTGAGGACTTCTTCTATATATTTATTAACTTCTGAATTGACGTAGTCTTGAAAAACATAATTACCGCGAGAGTCCCCCACCGCATTGGCATACGATTTAGAAAAAAAATCGGGTACCCCAAATAGACCTAGGATCAAAATTGTAAGGATAATCCCCCGCACTTTAACTCCCCCCTTTTTAATTTTGTGTGTCTCCGGGATCGATTGCTAAGTCTATGCCACAGCAGGGCTCAAATCTAAGTCCGCTGGGCGCCAAAATAGGCAAAAAAATACCCGGTGGTCAGAGTAAGTTTTATAGTCTAATATTCTTGATTTTCGTCTTTGCGCCGCTTAAATTTGAGGCAAAGATATATTCTTTAGAAAGAGGTGCCTTCTTGAAAAATTTATTCGCCCTAGGTTTTTTCTTAATTGCCTTACTGGGTTTGGCTTTCCAGTCGGCCATGGCGGACAGCAAGATTCAAGACTGCACAAAACTTTGGCAACTTGAGAAAGAGGCCGGGTGTCCCGCACCGCAGCCAGAACTTATAGCTACCGGAACCCCCATTCAAAAGGACTACTTCACGCAGAAGAAGGTGTTCGGTCCCACTAAATGTGTGACCGAAGACGATGTCGATAAGGCTGTAGAAGCATTAGAAACAAAGTGTGATCAATGGACCGACAAAATGAAGGACGAACTTAAGAAGAATAATCGTCATATAGCCGGAGTATGCAATCACGAGTGTTCCCCGTGCCCTAAAAACGAAGTCCTTCAAAAATGCAAAGTGACCGGGGAAGTTCAATACCGGATCAGCGGTAACGATTAATCAGAGATTAACCGTCACCCCTGCAGACAAGTTTAGAGATGCGTTGTAGATCCCATTTCCGGTCATAAAAATGGTATTGACGTCGCGACTGTAGTTTCCCTCAACAATGAAATCAGTGTCCTGCGAAATGTAGAATTTAGCTCCGATTCCACCTAAGGCGCTTACTTCGAAATTTTGATCATTAACCGAATAAACTGGCCCTGCACTCCCCGCTGAAGTCGTTGTACTTTGAGAAACTTGTGTCGACCCCATGGCGCCAGCCTTTACATAAAGAGAAGTGTTCTCTTGCCCAGAAAAATAGTATTTGGCAGCTATAGGCACAGACAAATAATTATAAGAGTAATTTGTATTCCAGGCTCCGTACTGGCTTGCGGCATTGAGCTGACGGAAAAGTAAGCCAGTTTCACCCACCAAATTGTAGCCGCTTCCAAGGTCCAAGAGGGCGCCGATGGAGAATCCATTTCTATTTTGGTAACGACTAGAGTCAGAACCGCGATAATCGCTTAAAATGAGGGCCGCCTGGGGAATGAGGCGACGAAACAGTCTTTCTTCAGAGGAGCCTCGATTTTCAATTTTCATTTTCGTTTCATTGGAATATTGCTGAGCATAACAAGATAAGCTCGCGAGCATAAGAAAAACCACTGCAGTCCATTTCATGTTGCATCCTTTCACGTCAAAATTTCTAAAGGAGTATTTGTGCAATAGGTCTGCCAAATAGTTTTCTAGGTCATTTTGGTCTAAAGCCAAGAAAACGGCATTCTATGGCTCCGTTAAAGACTCGGTGGGAGACAAAAGGTTCCATGCCCAGGGCTTCGGCATGTTCAGGCCGCGTGAGAAGAATAAAGGCCTCCCAGCCCACAAATTTGGTCTTAATAAGGTGCCCCAATTTTCGGTAGAGTGGAATGAGATCTTGCCCCTGTTCCAATCGTTCACCGTAGGGAGGGTTTGTAATCAGGACGCCTGGGGTAGGAGCCGGGATAACTTCCATCAGATCTACGTTTTTGAAGAGTGTGACAACTGAAGTACCCGCATTCTCGCTGTTCGCCCGGGCGGCCGCCACCGCGCGCCCATCAACATCGGAACCATAGATACGAAAGGGCACATCATCGAGTTGCCGACTTCGGATTTGTTCAGATATTTTTTTAAAAGCCTCCTCTTTAAAGGTCTTCCATTTTTGAAATCCAAATCGTCTTCTAAAAGAACCCGGAGGAATTTTAAGTGCCATCAGTGCTGCTTCTATACAAAATGTCCCCGAACCACACATAGGATCCATCAACGGAGAGCATTCATCCCAGCCGGTCATTTTAATCAAGGCCGCCGCAAGATTTTCTTTCAAGGGAGCCGGAGCCCCTCGATCTCGATAACCTCTGGCGTGCAGTGACCCACCCGAAGTGTCTAATGAGACTGTCGCCATATTCTTTACGAGACGGATCGATACCTGAAGATCCGGATCTTCGGCGTAGACATTGGGTCGCTCCCCAAATTTATTTCTAAACTGATCGACAACGGCATCTTTGGTCTTGAGGGCTACGATTCTTAGGTCTCGAATAACACTATCACGCACCGAAGAGTCCATGGCCACCGTTTGATTTGGATCGATATACTTTGTCCAGTCATGCTTTAATACATTGTGATATATCTGATCGGGTTCATAAGCTGGAAAATCCAAGACAGGATAAAGGACACGACTGGCTGAAACTAATTCTAAATTGGCGCGGTAGCAATCTTCCCAATTAGAGGTAAACCCAACTCCGGCAATAAGAGCTTTAACTTTGCGAATACCCAAGCCTTGAAGTTCATTTTCTAAAACACTCTCAAGGCCCCGGGGGGTTGTCGCAAAAAAATGAGGCATGATCGCAAGTTACCTTCTAAATTTTGTTTCTCATTTCCAGCTTTATTGATATAGACCCTTATGTCAACGACGAGGACACCCAAGTGATTCAAAACCATCTTCATGATCCAATTTGGCAAGAGAAACTTAAAGACGAATTCAATAAACCCTATTTTCTATCTCTCGAAGATTTTTTGGCTAAGAACTATGAGTGCAATTTGGTTTACCCACCTCAGCAGAATATTTTTGCAGCACTAAATCTTACCCCACTTGAAGAAACCAAAGCCGTTATACTGGGGCAAGATCCTTATCATCAACCTGGTCAAGCCCATGGTCTTAGCTTTTCCGTTCCACAAGGGGTTAAGCCGCCGCCTTCACTGAAAAATATTTTGGTGGAGCTTTCAAAATGCTTTAAAACTCTTCAACCAAAATCAGGAGACTTAACACCTTGGGCGAAGAAAGGAGTCCTACTGCTGAATACCGTACTTACTGTAGAGGCTGGTAAGCCCAATTCCCACCAGCAAAAAGGCTGGGAAGTTTTTACGGACAAAATAATTCAAATTATTAATGGAGAGAAGACTGGCGTAATCTTCGTACTTTGGGGATCCCAGGCCCAAAAAAAAGGTCCACTGATTGACGGCCACAAAAACCTCATTCTCAAAGCACCTCATCCTTCACCCCTTTCGAGTTACAGAGGCTTTTTTGGAAGCGAACCTTTTACGAAAATAAATAATTATCTTGAATCTAGGGGTGAAAAAACCATTGATTGGACTCTGTAAAGGGCACTATGAGTCGCCTCAAACCGAGGTGAGTTGGTATTCCCGCTCTTTTCGATAAAGTGTCTTACGACTAATACCCAAAATCTTGGCTGCTTCTTCTTTTCGTCCACCGGATTTTTGAAGAGCGAGAACTAACGCCTCTTTCTCAATATCTCTTAGTGAGAGAGATTTCTCCTCAGCCGCCGTAGCCACAATATCGGCAGCGGAAGCATCAAGAACCTGAAGAAAACTTAAGTCCTCCTCACTTATAACTTGGTTGGGACTGAGGACCACCGAACGCTCGACGGTGTTTTCGAGTTCTCTGACGTTACCCTTCCATGAATAAGATCGCAGTTTTCTAATGGCTGAATCACTAAAGGTCTTTAAGATAAGGTGCGCTTTTGTGGAGGCCTTCTTCAAAAAATAGTCGGCAAGGGGGACGATGTCTTCCGTTCTTTCACGCAGCGGTGGAATAACAATAGGTATGACACTCAGTCGATAATACAGGTCCTCTCTAAACTGCCCATCATTCATGGCTGTTCTCAAATCTCGATGGGTTGCTGCAATTATTCTGACGTTAATGTCTTTAGTGGTTGTCGCTCCCACAGGACGAATTTTTCTCTCCTGGAGGACGCGAAGAAGTTTAGCTTGAAGACTCAAGGGCATGTCACCAATCTCGTCCAGAAACATGGTCCCGCCCTCAGCCTCTTCAAAAAGCCCCGTCTTCGTTCCAACAGCCCCGGTGAAAGACCCTTTCGCATGGCCAAAAAGTTCTGATTCCAGTAATTCTTCTGGTATAGCTGCACAGTTAATAGCCACGAATTTCTTACTTCGCCTGGGGCCGTGGTTATGGATGGCCTGGGCAATGACTTCTTTACCCGTCCCTGACTCACCGAGAATAAGAACTGTGGTATCGACCTCCGCAACCTTCCGAACCAAAGACAGAATATCTTTCATTCTAGAATTATGAGCTATGAGATGTGTTGCTACTATCTGGCGATCAGATTCCGTTCGAAAATCCTTTTTCTCTTTAACGACTTCGAGGTACTTCAGCGTTCGCTTAATAGTTTCACGGACGTCGTGAATTTGAAGGGGTTTTGTAAGGTAATCATGGGCGCCGCGCTTAATGGCCTCAACAGCCGACTGCACAGTGCCGTAGGCCGTCATCAAAATAACCGGTGTTTCGTTACCGGCCTCCTTTAATTTATTCACCAGAGTTAACCCGTCTAAGGCCGGCATTCTCACGTCAGAGAGAATGAGGTCAAAAGGAACCTCACCGGCCTTCAGGGTCGCTAGCGCCTCGGCGCCTGATGAACAGGTTGTGGTTTCAAACCCCTCTCGGGGTAGGATGCGTTGAAAAAACTGCAACATTTCAATGTCATCATCGACTACTAAAACTCGCGGTGAATTTGCCGACATTCCAACTCCGATTCAATTATTGATAGGAAAATAATTTAACAACAGAACTCCATTGCAACAGCAATACCATAAACTGTATTCGCACGGAGAACTATATGAAGGAAAAACGCGTGTCAAGTCACTGAAAACTATCGCTTTATTTGATATCCCGAAGGAGTTAATTTGACCCAGGTTCTGAAAATTTTTCTCTCCTAATGTCCCAAAAATGCCCGTTATTGCAGGCATAAGGGTTGCTTATCCCCTTTAAAGAGGCGTTCCGTAGGAAGGCCGAAAAACAAAGAATTGGGGGGTAGTTGGTCATGGTCTTAGGTAGTTCGGTTGCGGTTATTCTCATCTTTATAACTTTTTTAAGCGTCTTCCTTATCTTCATCGAAAGAAAAATACACCAAAAGAGAGACGAAGATTTCAGGTACATAGCCGAATCCATTCCGCAGATGCTATGGAGCACGGACGAAAAAGGACAGACAAAATACTTTAATGGCCGCTGGTATGAGTATTTTGGTATCTCCGTGGAAGACCGGGAGGCCATGACTCATTGGAAAAGTTACGTTCACCCCGATGATCTGGAGCGAATTATAGATCGATGGAACCGAGCCCTTGACGAAAAAAAACCTTATGAAAATGAGTATCGCTTAAAGGGTAAGGATGGGATTTATAAATGGTTCTTATCTCGAGGAATCCCTATTTTTAATCGCGATGGCAAAGTCCTTAAATGGATAGGAACGGCCACAGATATTCATCAAAATAAAGAAGCCTTAAGATCTCGCGATCAACTGCTAAATCTCTTAGATCAAGAAATTGCCACTCGAAAAATCCAAGCAAGAGAACTCCAATGTGCTATTAAGACCCGAGACGAATTTATGTCGATGGCCTCCCACGAGCTCAAAACTCCCCTCACTTCTCTACATCTTCAAACTCAAATGGCAAAAAAAATATTAGAGAAAAATGGGAGTTCGGCCTTCCCACCTGAAAGGTTGCAGAAACTCATTATCACCTTCGATAACCAAGTCAATCGTCTCACAAGATTAATAGAAGATCTTCTCGACGTCATTAAGATTAATAGAGGGAGCATCCCCATAAATCTCCAGTGGGGAAATATTTCGGAGCTTGTCACCGAGACGGTCGAACGCTTTAATATGGAATCACCTGAACCCATGACTCGCAACATTTCTTTGGACGCCGAAAAACCTATTCACGCCCGGTTCGATCGCTTCCGAATGGAGCAGGTTATCTACAACCTTCTTTCAAATGCGGCAAAACATGGTGAAGGCGCCCCCATTCACGTTGAGGTTCGCGCCAAGAGTTCACTCTACGAGATTTCTGTGAGTGATCAAGGCCCGGGCATTCCTCTTGAGCATCAAAAGCGAATTTTTAAACCTTTTGAAAGAGCAAGCTCTTCGAGACAAATTAGTGGCCTTGGGCTGGGCCTTCACATCGTATCTAAGATTGTAGAGGCCCATGGCGGAAGGGTGGGAGTCAAAAGCTCCCCGGGTTTAGGCGCAAAATTTATTGTAGAAGTCCCCTCAGATGGGCCTCATTTTAAAGATGCAGTTGAGTACCAGGCTATTGGAAAAACTATTCCCGTTGAGCAAGTGAGTCACTCGTTGTAAGATCTCCGACTGATGAAGATACCTGTACTACTCAAGGCACGAACCGGTGCCGTTTCAACTGGGGAAGTTGAAGTTAAGGCTTGGACAAAAAACGAACGCCTCCTTCGGGCCTTGAAATTTGGCGGAATAACTTGGGGGATTGCCTTGGTCTGTGTGGTCTTACCGATAGTCCATTTTATTTTGGTGCCCTTATTTCTAATCGCTGGGCCCCTCATGGCCCTACGGACCTTTCGAACCACAAGTGTTGTTCTGGGGGGGCGTGGCCATTGTCCCTTTTGTCAGAAAGACGTGACGATTGGCAGGGGTGCAGATCACTGGCCTATCGATGAACTCTGCACCCAATGCCAAAATAATTTTTCCGTCGTCAAAGCTACTTCTCAAAGCGCTTAAAATCGCTGAAAAATTACGGAACTGTCTTTCTCTGCGGAAAGTAAATTGCAGCAAGATTGGCTTTAGCAATAGCCAAGTTTTTTTCTGCCTCACGCACTTTAGCTCTGTGGATCCTAATATCGTTGGTATCGGTAAATCGAATCATAACGTCTTTTGAAAGCACAGCGCTCTTACCAAAAAAGAAAATGCCAAGGACCGCAGCAGAGACAGCTTCGGTAGTTTTTAACGCGATTGGTCCGACTTCACGAACGGCGGCTGCGGCTGTTGCCCCTACCTTCTGCGTTCCCGTTATTGCAGATTCAACCTCAGCGGGTGGCAAGACAACTCCAGCTGTGCCCCTTCCCTTACTAGCTAATCCTGTACGTCTTAAAAAGTCCCATGTCAGTAGCCCTGAGCTTAAACCATAAGCGGCTGCGTCCATAAATTCCGGTCCTAAATGGACTTCATTGTTTCGTTCCCTAAGGGCTTTATCCAAGGCGGCACGCTCCTGGAAAAGTAAATTTTGCTGAAACCCAATCTGCTGTTCAATAGCTGAAGTTCCCATTCCCGTGCTCTCTTCATTTGTCACGATGGGTTGAGAATTGGACCCTAATGGCACAGGTGTCGGAGACGTCGCAGTCGACACACTGTCTTTATCGCTGGTGTCCGCTGTTGTAGCCGCCGGAGCCAAACTTTGAGGGGGGGCAGGATTATTAGAATGACTCTGTCCACATCCCGCGAGAAGAAAGCCACACAAACTCAAGGCAACAAACAATAGAGATGATCTCATCTTTCACTCCTTATAAATGCACGTCCAAGACCTCCATTATACAATCCAATATACAATCCAAGTTTCATGCCACAAATAACCGCCTTTTAAGCGTTCGAAATAGGTTTGGCAGAGACAATTCGCTACGCGGTGGGGCAAGAACGTCCGACCGACACGTCGCAAATTTTTTCTAAAAAACGTTTTTTAATTTCTATAGTGCGTTGATCGCACTGGAGATTTCTAGAAAAGTGAACTGTACGGCAACTGTGGGCACGAAACTTGGAAAGGGCACAACTCGGAAATAGTTAACAACGTGTGATGAAGTAATTCGTCATGAGAAGGAGTAGAAAAATGAAGTTTCTAATTGCGTTATCGGTAGCCTCGCTGGCGATCGCGGGTTGCGGCAAGAGTAATAATGGCGACCGCCCCGCATCGGTTCCTCCAGAAAGTAACACAAAGTCGAGTTTAGAAGCAGCGCTCAATAGTATTCCAGGACAGAATTCGGCGGACACCTCTGCTATCGTCGCTACTCTAGGCAGCGAACCTCAACAGCAGCCGCCTCAAGATGTGCCGGGACTTCAAAGCCAAATTGGGTATCAACAAAAAATGTTGTATGCGGAAAAGGCCGCTCTAGATCAAGCTATTAAGGACCGTAATAACATCGTTCATTTGGGACCGGATTTTATGGATGCCGCAGCCTACGGCATAAGTATGGGGTTTCTCGGATGGGACGGAGTACGAAGATTTCGAGCTCCTGAAACTACCGCATTAGCCACCGCTTCTGAAGACGCTGCCAAGACAGGAGGAGTTTGGAGATCGCTCAGAACAACCGCCGTAGATGCAACTCCAACTTTAATTAAAGTTACGGAAGTTGGTTCAGCTGCAGTTCTCGGTATCTTCTTTGTCGGCAGGGCTATGGTTGTTGGTCACGATGTTCAAGTTCGCTTCGCCGACACGAACGCTATTCGATATCATCGCGCCAAGGTTCTTGAGGCTGAGAAAAATTTAGACAACGCTAAACAAAATTTAGCTGCTGTATATTTTCCAGACAAAACCGTTACTCCCTAATTTTTGATTTACCTTAATAAGGGATCACGGCCAACTTTGGCCGTGATCCATGAATAAGAATCGGAAAATCGATCATGTGGTATAGAGTAGTCGGCCTTGTATTTACAGTCCTTATTGCACCGTGGAACTCAGCTCAAGCCCAATTCTTTGATGAGTCTGCCTTGACTGACACGATAGCCTATCAAAAGACATTAGAACTCTGCTCACGTATCACTCCGCAAACTTCTATGAGCGAAGAACTTCAAGGTGTTTGGGATACACTTCAACTCATAGGAGAAGGTGCTAGAACAGGTGTACAAGTTTGGCGCGCTGATTCCTTGGAACTCTCAAAACCGACTGAGAAACTCCTACATTCAGAAGGGTTTCAAGCGGCTCTGGATGAATGTTATGGGCCCATTGATTCATCTACTTCTTCTTACATCCACCATAAAGCCTTCACCGTGGCGCTCATAGCAGCCGACGGAGTGGGACATATTTTTGGGGTCGTCTCGTGGATGATTCCGTTTAGCATCTTTTCAAAAATTCTTCTGGCGAGCCGATGGGCCATTGCCAACCCAGGGGCTGTTCGTGTGGGCGGTATGATTTTCAGTGGAGCGAGGAGAATCGGACTTTTAGCGTTGTTGGGATACGTCGGCTGGGACGCCTACCACAGTTGGGACATCAGAAAAAACAGTTACCAGTATTTAGAGAAATATAATGATAGTATGGTCGACGCGACCCACCAAGAAGTGGATGCCACTTATGTTTTGGTAGAGAAATCATTGGCTGATGTGAATGCCGAAATCAGTAAGGGGGTGAAAGATCCTGCTCGTTTAAATTATCTACTCAGTAAGAAAGCAGCTTTGGAACAAAGACTCCGGGCGCGAAACTCCCCTCCACCACCCGATCCTCTCGATACCCCATCATCACCAGATATAGATGTGGTTCTTAGGTAGAGAAAAAGAAGGGAACTGTCCTGACTCATTCGGCTAGGATTCTTACGAAGCTGCGATATCGAACTTTGTTCCGGCCGTTGACGTATTGTGACCCGTTTTGAAAAAATTACGGGGAGTTTCTACGGAATTACCGGCAGAGATACTTTGCCTGAAGCATGGTCAATTTCTTTGAAGATCTCTGGCCTGCGAGATCCTCAATGACGACGTTTACTTCGGTATTACATTCTTCACAAGGTGCGATCGCGACTGCGACACTAATATTCGAGACCGCAGGGCATGAGGCATCTCCTCTGAAGGCGTAATCGCTACCACGCAAGAAGCGTCCTTTAACTCTATAGCTAATAGAAATATCTCTACAAGCTAGAGAGGAGAAAAGGCCACCAAGCGCATTTCTGACCTTACAGAGTTCGTTTCTCACGGGCTCATCATTTACAGATGAGTTCCCACTCACCCCGAAGGAGATGGGACCCGCATTTCCCTGAGACGAAAATGATGTAGTGACTAACATAAACAATGTAAAAAGTGTAACAGCAACTAAAGATCTTACCCTTGAAAGCATGGACACCTCCCTAAAAGTCTTAATAACAGTGAAAGTAAACCCACTGCAATTTGGTGGCCAGCTCCGACGTTTTGAACGCAAGCAACGCAAGCCGAATGCCCGGGATTCTGTAGAATCCCAATTCCTTCCCGTCAGCTGTCATCTACGGACGAGAATCCAAGCGGGGTCCTCAAGACTGATCCCGGGCGATAATTGAAAACCATGAGCAAAAAGATACTGGGCCCAGCCGTGTTCTTCCTTACTCTGCGGATCTATGATCCAGGTATCTACCTTTTGCATCCATTCAGTGGGAGAGATTTGTTCGTAAAGTTTCAACTCACCAGGGTCAAAAAGGATAAAGTCACGGAGATAGTTGATCTGGCTTGAAAATCTAAGATCAACCGCAACCTTTTTAGTTTTATCCAGATGATGAAGTTCTCGATACAAATGCCATTCGGAGGCGGTTGGGATTTTGGAGGTTATAAAATGGCCGGGCCATTTCCCTGAAAAGCAAAGGGCTATCAAAACACCCCAAAAAAGAGGAGAGGGCCGCCCTGAAGAAGTAGTTTTATTCATATCGGCGATCCCTAAAACGAGAGCCGCAATGAGGCCCGGCAAGACAATTAATTCATAGTGAAAGACCAAAGCAATCATATTGGTGTAATCGTGACAGATGTTCATCATGATTCCTGGAACCGCAAGAACGGCCCACCACAAGACTTCCTTCGAACGATAAAAGAAAGCGTAGGGGCCTAATACAAAAACGATGTATTTGATTTTATTGAAACCAAAACAAGTCTTAAGGATTTCTCCCCAGTAACGTGGCGTCGTGAGAATATGAAAAGCAATTTCGGGAACAGTTTTACCAAAAGAGCTGAAGCGCCCGACGATAGGATGATCTCCGTTCTTTAGGACAGTATAGTGGGGAATAAAAATCTTGAGGGCCAAATATCCATAAATCATGGAGAGGCCAACGGTCCCGACAAATAAAAGTTGTCGTTCAAATTTAGAAAATCTTAGGGTTTCAGAAAAAAGAATAGGGATTCCAAAGAAAAATGTAACAGCAAATAAATTTTCTTTGCATAAGAGCGTGAAGATTAAAAATAGGAAATAGCAAGCTACGGATTTCTTCCAGAGGGAGAAAATCATGCCCAGAAGTCCAACAAAAGCGAGAACATCTTCGCGAAAATCAAAGAGCATCCCCGAACGCAGCCCTCTGTGGGCTAATATAATGATAAAGACCGAAAGCAGAATACCAGGGTCCGTTTTTAAAGGGCTTCGGGTCACAAAAAACCATAATGTCCCGCAGAGCAAAACCACCTGAAGGAAGAAAATCCATTCGTCGTAATGAAGAAACATAGTCAGTGGAGAAAGAAATATATAAGCAAACATGAGGTGATCGCCCAACACAGTACCAGCCTTTGAAACTGAAGCCTTAAGCCAAACGCCTTTGTCGTAGGGGAAAAACAAGGCCTGGTGAGCGTAAGAGACATCAAATCCATGGGTGCTCAGGGACCAGTGACGAAAACAATGCCCGATAAAAAGGAGTCCGCCCACAAAAGATAAGAAAAAAAACGAAGATCGAAGTTGAAAGTGAGGATTTGAAAATCGCCTACCTAATGCCCCCAGATCGAGTAAATTAAACGCATTCATTCTAAAACTTAGATAAGAGAAAACCAAGAAAGCTAGGGACCAAACTTCGACGTTTGAAAAATCAATTTGCATTCGGCTAAAATGAAAAACTGCGCCACCGGTAATAACTAAAAGAAAGACAATACGACTTAAGGCTTTTGTTACTTTATTAATGATGTTAGGCATAAAGAAGAACCCTACAATTCATGAAGAAGGGGGTCAACTCTAATGAGCAAAGTTCTGAATTTGTTTTTCATATTAAGCATGGGCATTCCTGCCATTTTTGGTGGCCTACAGGGTTACCCGAGCTTTCTCAGCAATTTTCGAAACCCACTCATCATTTTTACGATTTTATTTTTCCCTCTTTGGTCCATGAATCCAGCGAGAGAATGGCTTCAAACCTTTTTCGAAAAACCGACAGATTGCCTTTCAGATAAAAAAGAAAAAGTCTTTGTGTTTTGGATCGTTATTTTCTTTTGTCTTGTGTACCTCAAAGTTGCTTTTCTAAATTATTTTTCTTTTCAAGTTTCAGCCAATGATTTTTCTGTCTATGACTATCTTATTCCTGAAACGGCCTGGGGTAGATTTATGCAATCTCCAGCCTGTTCTTATTGCAACCATTTTGGTGTTCATTCCACGCCCATATTATTCCTTTTATACCCCGTGCACAGGTTTTTTAACTCGCCCCTCTTCTTTATTTGTCTTCATCCTATTGTATTAGCCCTCGGGAGCGTCCCTCTCATCGCTCTTACAAGGTTAAGAATACTGGCTCCGGTCCACAGGGTCCTAGTTGTCATCTCTTACTTTTTCTTTGCTCCACTCATCACCACTTTGGATTATAATTTTCATATCGAAATTTTTTATATTCCCCTTGGATTGTCCTTAATTTACTTCCTGGAGAAACAATCGTGGCTTAAATTTGCCATTATTTTCTTACTTTACTTGGCTGTAAAAGAAGACGGCGCGATCTACGCGTCAGCACTTGCCGGTGGGGCTCTGATGTCCAAGATGGAAAGGCCCTATAAGACGAAAATAATTTGGCTTACAAGTCTTATTGTTATTGCATCTCTCACCTTCTGGCTTAATTCAAGAGTTATACTCCCGCGGAATCGCGGTCCCCTTGAAGAGGGCGTAAAATTTTGGTCGAAGTACGGGAATACTCCAATAGAAATTCTTGACTCTTTTCTACGAAACTGGGGAGAAATATTGGGACTTATTGTGAACGGGGGTTGGTTAAAGATCCTAGGGCTTGTGCTTTGGACTCCTCTATTTTTTCTCGGTACAGCACTCCCCAGTCTAGTTTTTGGCCTCATACATTCTACGGCCAATGCTGTTCAGGTCCAGAAGGTCGATCTTTATTACGCTTGCCCCCTTATTCCATTTTGTTTTGGGGGATTAATTATTTTTTTAAGTAAGAACTCTTTAACAAAAAAGACTCGTTCAGCATTAGTGTCGGGAATCGTAGTCCTCAATCTATTTTTTGGGGAATACCTCACCTTTTCCCAGCCAAATCCAAAGTACAAGGATTTTACAGCCGCATCTCAAGCCATGGATCTGACAAAAAAGATCTGCTCCCAGGGGGTTTTTGTGCCTCACTTAAACTACATTCACGACCTTAATCTCTTAAGTCAAAGATGCCTCGAAAATAAAGTTGATTATTTTTTGATCAATGAGAAGCTAAACCCATATCCTCTTCGAAATAGTGACGTCTCAAATTTTATTAACCTCCTCAGTTCAGATAGCGAGTACGAAAAATTGGATTTTGGTGGCTTCCTTGTCTTTCGTAAAAAGAATCCATAACTCCTCAAGGCGTCAAACTCTGGTATTCTGGTAGAGGTAGCAAGACTTCAGTCTTGAATTCCTTATAGGACTTTGCCAATCCAAAAACATCCATTAACCTTAATACGAGATTTCTACGATAATTCAAATCCAAGGAGAAGATTTTGAGACAAAGGCCGTGGGTAATCAAGTTGATGACCACCTCCCTACTTCTTGTCCCTGTTACCGCACTTAGCTTAGCGTATTTCTCAGCAGAAAAAAACGGGATGCCCATCAATACCGCTATTGCATTAGACCTTTGGGTTTTGAGTGCTGCAAGTCTCGTAGCGGCCTTCGGAGTTTGGCGCGTCCGCCCGTGGGGATTTGCCATATTTTTTCTATTTGTTCTAGGAGTTCTAGGGGGGGATATTCTTCGCATCATCAAGAATCCAGAGTCGCTAAATTTTTGGGATTTATTCGACGTAAGTTTGATTGCCATCGGAGTCATCTTTATTCTTCAGAAGCACGTAGCCGCTCCCTATTTTAATCCTAAAATTCGTTGGTGGGAGAGACCTGCTCGACACAAGATTCTTTTATCTGTAAAGCTTCTGGTTTCTGGAGAGCCGGTGGTGGGCCAAATTCTGGACGTGAGTAAGACGGGTTGCTTCTTAGATACGGCGGCCGCTCTTAGCGCAGGAGATATTGTAGAAATGGATTTAGAGTTCAAAGAATTTAAATTTGAAACTCAAGCGAAAGTGATTAGAAAGAGTATGAACCCTAGAGGCGTAGGCCTCATGTTTGTCGACTCTACAATTGAAAATAAGCGCGAAATAAGGCGAATTATAAAAGATCTTAAAAGAAATATTTCAAAGACAACGCAGACGTCGATCATTTGAGCATTCTTGTTGTATTCTTAAATTGAATCGACTTATTAAATCAATAAGTTCTGACATTGCAGAATCCAATCGTGACATAGAATCATCGAGAATAGGGTTCGCTTCTACTAAATAGTAGCCCTGCCGTTCTCTCTTAATATCTCCGAGCCTAGATAACAGGGTCTTAGCATTAACTCTCTCTTCCTGAAGTCTATTAACGTAATCAAGGGTTAAGATCTCCTGGTATCCCATCGCTAATATAGCCTTATAGAATGCGTCCTTATCAGTGAGTTCGCCTTGATTGTTAAAAGCTCCTCTCACGTCTTCAGGCAGGCCTTCAATCCCGCCCTCAAGTCGGATCTGATTTTCAAACATTATTGTATAAGCCTCAAATTCTCCACCAGGAGACATGATAATATCTTTGATGTATGAATCTCTATCTTCGTATTTCTCCAAAAATTTGCGTCCCGCGAGCTCAATTTTACTTCGAGAAAAATGAATCAACTCATGAATGACAATGAGGTATTCTTTTTGAAATCTTGAAATCTGAGTTAGGGACGCACCTAAACTTTTGGTCGAAATACATATTTTTTCGCGCCCTGAAAGACGGTATCCATCTATATAGTCCTTGTGAACTTTCTCAGACAGGAGCAAAGACCCGTCATTTATTAATTTGGCTTTTAGATCAGCAGCCTGTTTCGGGATGAGGTATGGATTTAAAAGCTCATGAGACTTTATCTGATCGATATAGTACACAGGTTTAAAATGATAATCAGCAACAACATCGTTCTGAAGGACGCAAAACGCCACCCATTTTGATAAATCACCGGGATCGTCGCTTCCGATTAATTTTAGACTATCAGTGATCACTTTTTCAGCATCGGTATTGCCCTCAGCAAATTTGAATAGGCCGAGAATTTCATTTCGGCTCATGGGACCCGGCAAGGGTTTCCATTTCGCAGCGGGCGAAGGAGAACTCCCGAGAGCTTTGCTAAGAACCAATAGAAAAATGAACGCCACGGACCCATTTTTTATTTTCATCCATTTTCCGTGATGCAGTTTCTATTCCGATTCTTTATGATGCTGTGTGGATTTTTAGGCAAAGGCTTCAGGCAACGGCCATCGGTTTGGGGAGTCAGGGTGGGGGAGGTTGATTCACCAATTTATACAAAGCCCCACCTAAGTGATGAGCTTTAACTTTTAAGTCGTTAAGATCTCCTTGTTTTAGAGCAAAGGGATTTTTTGGCTAGATACGATAAGCTTGGAGCTTCACTTTATAAATTGCATAGATTCACCCTGAACCCAGATTCAAAGAACCGATCCCCTGACCTGATCCCGGCTTACCTGAAGCCTTAAACCTGGGAACAGTCCTTCCCTACTTGTTCCACACAAAATCATAAAGAACCCTATTCCGCGCGAAGGGTGCCATTTTATGTCACAGTGTCTAAACAATTTTGGGTTTTTGAGAGCATGCCCCGCCGTTAATTCTCATTCAAAACCTTTATAGAAGAAGAAATGCTCGTAATGGCTGGAATTTATCTAGGCATGAACTTTGAAATATCTGGGACATGGAAAAGGTCTCCGTTGGGCCTCATTATTTGGGCTGTTGTGCCGGAGAGATTATAAAGGAAGGACTTTATGAAGATTAAATTGCTGGTTCTTTTAGCGGGAACATTCCTCGGTGTCGCGTATCTCGTTGGATGCGGTGGCGGAGGAAACAATGGCGGAGGCGTGACTTGCCCCGCAGGACAAACATATATCAATGGTACTTGCCAAGTGGGAGTCGGGGCTAACGGCTACGCCGCATGCCAAACTCTTGTCGGAACTCCACAGTACCAGGCTTGCATAGCTCAACAAGGATGCACCGGTGGCTACACCGGTGGTTATGCCGGAGGTTATCCAGGCTACGGCGGCTATAATAACGGATACCCTGGAGGAGGGGTTGCCGCATATCCCAATCAAAATTGCGGCGGCCAATCAGGTTTTGGGCCCCCAGGCTATTACGGCGGCGGATACTCCCCCTATCCTCCTCAAGGCGGCTACTACTACCAACCCTATTACCCTGTTCAATGGGGAATAGGAATAAATTTCCATTAACTTTAAAAACTTCCTTTAGTCTTTCTTTGAATTCGCCTCCAGTAATGGAGGCGAATTTTTATTTACGCCTAAGTATTGCGTCTCAATTTTTGAGCAAAAAACCCGTCCTCGTTGTCTTTTGCAGGATCCGTTCGAAGCGAATCTCCCTCAACTCTAAAATCCCCGTTGTCACTTAAAAAGCGCTCGATTTGCGCCGAGTTCTCTTCATCGAGAAGACTGCATGTGGCATAAACAAGTCGTCCGCCGGGTCTTACAAGCTTTGAATAAGAATTTAAAATATCAAGTTGAAGGACTTTGAGGCGGATTAGGTCGTCTTCGGAGAGCTTCCATTTGGTATCCGGATTTCTTCTAAGAACACCCGACCCGCTGCATGGTGCATCTATGAGAACCCCGTCAAAACTATGAGCAAGCCTTTTAGTAGATTTAGAATTAGTAATGGGTTGAATACGTAGATTTGATACTCCTGCTCTTCTAGAACGTTTTTTAAGCTCGCTTAATTTTCTTTCAGAAACATCGGCTGCAAGGAGGCTTCCCTTATTATTCATGAGTGCCGCGAGGTGGAGAGTTTTTCCGCCAGCACCTGCACACATATCTGCGATGCGCTCCCCAGGTTTCGGATCAAGAAGAATAGAAACCCTCTGGGAGCCCTGATCTTGGACTTCAAAAAAACCTGCTTTAAATGCTTGGGTCGTAAATACATTTTGTCGCGATTCTAAAATAAGGCTGTCTTCGAGACTGCCAAATTGCGTCGGGATCTTCTCGTTTTGAAGTAATTTTTGAAGACTATTTCGATCTATTTTAAGACGGTTTGTTCTCAAATAAACTGGTGCCGCTTGATTTAAGCTTATGAGGAGTTGGGATGTATTCCTTCCGTGGCTAGCTTCGAATCTTTCGTAGAGCCACTGGGGGAATGCAACGTCGAGATAGTTTTCTTTTTTCTCTTCAATACGCCTTTTAAATCGCTCAAATTTGAAATCCAGAGAAAAATTTTTGAATAAAAACTCTGAAACATCTTGTTTATTTTGCCACCCTTCGTAAATTCCCCAAAGAAAAAGATAGTCGTTTTGATTTTCTGGAATTTTTTCTAGAAAATAGCAAAGAAGTCCCCACCACCTTGTTATACTATAGACTGTCTCAGCAACAAATCTCCTGTCGCGTCCACCCCACTTACGGTTATTTCGAAAAGTCCGTTCTAGAACCTTATCGGAATAGAACCCCTCCTCAAATATATCTTTGAGACAAATGGAAATACCTCTGACAAGTACCGGGTGAAACTCCTTAGGAGTCATGATGGTGCGCGGCAGGTACCGCCTCGGGAGACCGACATCAAAAGACGAACAGTGCGCCTACTGAAAGAAAGAACCCGTTAAACTGACCATCCGAGAGAAGATGGACCTCATTTTTTAGCCCTGTCTCGACAAAAAATCCAGTATTGCCAATTAGGTTGAAAAATCTCACCCCTCCGACCAATTCGTAGTTTAGAGACAGCGTGCTTTCGTTAGTGATCTGCTGAAAGAAAACTCCTGGCCCAACACCGATTCCAAAATAAACTGGAAAAGTGCTAGCGGCATCGGGAAAGAGGATCATCGGAAGGACCGCAAAATTCAAGGCCGTACCTTCTGGAAATTGATATCCGATAAAATCGGCCCTCAAGGCCCAATCGGCAAGCCTACCTAATTCGCCCATGCGATAAGTGACTCCCCCTTGAAGGCGCCCGGCGTTACTCACATGGGGCGTGCCACCCCATTGATAGGCATCTGACCCCAGAAAGCCGCCGAGATGAAGAGCTAAATAATGATCATTGGGTGAAACGCTATTATCATTTTGCTGTCCGTCTGATCTCTTTTGAAAGTATTTACGGGCCTGGTTTTCCCCGGAAGGGGCTGGAGCAGGGGACCCTTGAACTGCAGGAGGATTCGGTTCGTCTCCTGAAGAGGCACCCTCTTCGCCGACGGGAGTTTTGCTCAACCCAAGACTTGAAAAACCAAAAACCAATACGATAAAGAGAAAAAAACTCTTTAACCCTCTAATCTTGTAATATGTTCTCATGGCTCACTATCATGGCATTGACTTAAAGAAAAGGCAAACTCATTGCATAGCGTCACTTGACAGTTTCACGGGTTAAAAGTAACTTTAATTATGCGATGCCCTTACTGTAGTCATTTGGACGACCGAGTTCTTGATACACGTATCCAACGGGAAGGTAGTTTTATAAGGCGTCGGAGGGAATGCCTGAGCTGTAAAGGACGGTTTTCCACCCAAGAAACGTTACTTGAGGTGTTTCCGCTGGTGATTAAAAACGACGGTCGTAGGGAACCTTTCTCGAAAGAAAAAATTCTCCGTGGAATGGAAATTGCCTGTCAAAAGCGACCCATTAGCCATGAACAGGTTCAAGAAGTAGTGGAGCGAGTTTCCAAATGGGTTGTGGATCAATTCGATAATGAAGTACGGTCGAAGTATATTGGTGAAAAGGTTATGAAAGAAATGTTTCATTTGGATGACGTCGCGTACGTTCGCTTCGCCAGCGTTTATCGACAGTTTAAGGACATCAAAGAATTTATGAACGAACTTGAAGCAACCAAGAATAAAGAAGAATATCCACCCTTTGAATTGACCCCTCCCCCTTCATAACGATAAAGGTTCCATAATGGGCGACAGAAGAAGATCCAGAGAAATAGCTCTGCAAGTATTATTTCAAACGGAGTTTGCAACAGCGCTTTCCGCTGACCAGGCTTTGGGACTTTACTTAGATAACTTTGAAGCTATTGGCGAGGTTCGGGATTTTGCTTCACAGTTGGTCAAGGGTGTCTGGGACAATAAAAAAGAAATCGATTCGCTAATCCAGGCTCATTCCCAGAGTTGGAAGATCAACCGGATGGCTTTTGTCGATAAAAATATTCTTCGAATTGCAGTTTTTGAACTTAAATTTCTGGGAGGTTGCATCCCTTTTCAAGTCGCCTTGGACGAAGCCATCGAGATCGGAAAGCGCTTTGGGAGTCTTGAGTCATCGGCATTCATAAATGGCGTGCTTGACAACATTGCCAAAAGTCTGCACCAATAGAGGGTCATGAATCTGCGAGAAGAAGTTTTTTTCCATAACGAAACTCTTTGGATTCTTTGCATAGGCCAAGATTTTACTAAAAAACCCCTTTCGCCACTCATGGACATGGTCGATTGGTACAATAACCAGCTTTTAACGAAAGGACTTTTAAGCCGCCAGATTTCTTACAATTACAAATCCAAAACACTCTTACCTACAACTGGTTTTTTGTCCCTTTCCCGCCTTCTCATTTTGGGCCTAGGAGATGAAAAAACTTTAACAGAAATAATGGCCAAAGAGTTTGTCTACGAGGTCGATGAGACTCTTAAAGGTCTTGGCGAAAAGGCGCCGTGGATTATTTTCCCCCCGACCACCTCTCCTCAGTTCATCAGCGGATTTAATAAGAACAAGTCGAAGTCAGATCGATTGACCGCAGCACCCGTATCAATGGATTGATATGTCAAAAACCGGTGGAACAATATTTATTCTCAGTGACGGAACGGGTGAAACGGCATCGACAATAGTCAAAGCCGCCCTCGTCCAATATCCAGACCGGGATATTAGCCTCGTCCGAGGCAAAAATATTCGCACCGAAGAACAGATAGAAAATATGATCGACGAAATTCGAGCTCGAAAAGGGGCGGTGGTTTTTACAGTGGTCAGTCATAGTCTTAGGGAGAAAATTGAGACCCTTTGCCACGAACAGAATGTTCCATACACAGATCTTTTCGGCCCCCTTCTCACCATGTTCAGCGGCTACTTCGAGAAAGAGGCTAAATTTACCGCGGGTCTTCTTCGGCAGACAGACGAAAAATACTTTAAAAGGATCGCAGCCATTGAATTTACAGTAAAACACGATGACGGAAAAGAAGTCCGAGATTTGGAAAAATCAGACATCATATTGGTAGGAATTTCAAGAACGAGTAAAACCCCGCTTTCAATATTTCTCAGTCATAAAGGCTGGAAGGTTTCGAATGTGCCCATCGTTTTGAATGTGGCTTTGCCTGAAGAGCTTTTTCAAATAGATCAAAAAAAGATAGTAGGACTGACGATTGACCTAGATAAACTCGCTCGAATTCGTAAGAATAGACTAGAAAAATTAGGCCAGGACTTAAGTAGCGATTACGCCAGCTCTCAGTACATTAGCGATGAGATTGAATATGCCAATGCCATTTTCAGCCGAAACAAAAGGTGGCCCATTTTTGATGTCACAGAGAAAGCTCTAGAAGAAACGGCTTCTGAAATTACTCGCCTTATCGCCGTAAGGCAAGGCATTGTGACAACAGAGAACTTCTGATAGCATCTGTCTATGGCAACCTGTAAAGCAACTTGGATTTTTGGGGTCATTCTTCTTCTTTTCTCTAACACGTCCCAGGCCAAACTTTTTCACAACGCTTACGTGCAATTTGAACTGCCGGACCGCTGGGATTGTAATATAGAAGGAACAGAGTGGATCTGTTCGAGCGAAAACAGGGTCGACTCTAAAGAAAGTATCATCATTCTGACGGCCAAAGAGGTGGGGCCTCAAGACTCATTTCCCGTTTATGAAAATTATTTAAAGACACCTAAGCAAGTTCAACTTGCCAACGGTAAAACCGTTTTGAGTCAGGTTAAAAATATTCGTAGTCGAAAAATAAATGACCAACCTTGGGTAGACTCTCTACATCTTGGAAGCGAAATCCCCGGTTACTACACAAGATACCTTGCAACCATAAAAGATAAAATTGCCATTTTGGTCACTCTGAGTGCTCATCAAAAATATTACACCAAATACAGTAATGATTATTTTAAGGCTGTTGAGTCACTCAGAGTCATTGCCTCTAAAGACCAACTCAATCAAAAGACTTTGGCCCCCATCAAGCCTGGGACTGAGACCTTAGGCACAGGTGGAGCAGCGATTCCTAATGCGGATACTGAGGTTCCAATGCCAGAGTCCGGCGGAGGTAAGATCGACGCAGCCACTCTGGGTGGGATTTTTCTCCTCGTTGCCGCACTTACCTTCTATCTTCTTAAGCGACGGAAGCGTTAAAAACTTTTAAATCCTGATTTGAGCTTGACGTAGTTGTCTATGACCGACCTAACGTAGATTTGAGTCTCTGGAATATCAGGAATATGACCTTGTGCCCGAATTATTCGTTCTTCTCCTGCGTGGTAGGCGGCCAAGGCTAATGGAATATTTCGATTAAATAAAGACAGGAGATGTTTTAAATAACGAGCTCCACCATAAATATTCTCTTTCGGATTCAAAGGATCTTTAACTCCCCAGTTTTTGGCCGTCGCGGGCATAAGTTGCATGAGACCCATAGCCCCTTTAGATGAAAATATTCGCGCTTGCCAATCGCTTTCTTGAGTAATAACAGCAAAAATAAGGGCTGGATCGAGGGCCAGGTCAAGAGCGGCAGTCATCGCCATTTGCTTGTACTGATCGCGGAGTATTTCACGAACTGAGGCTTGGGCGCCTCCGCAGAAGATTGATACGGAGAAAACCACTGTGGGAATAAGTTTCCGCATCAGTCCATTTTACTTCTCTCCGGTCAAAAAATCTCGTTAAAACTTTTGACTTCAAGAAGACCTAAGGTCCGAATTTGCTCTAAAGAGTCTGAGGCCTTCGAGAGAACCACTATTTTAAGGTCTTCTGGATCTAAGTGTTGCTTGATGGCTAGATTTACATCCTCGGCCGTAATAGATTCCACATGACTCACAAAGTTTTTTAAATAGTCATCATCGATTCCGTAGAGCCTTAAGAGGGATAAATTAAAAGCCAGACGCTCTGGCGTCTCAATAGCTCTGGGAAAGGCCCCCATCAAAAAATTCTTGGCATCTTCGACCTCTTTTTTTGAAACACCTTCGGTATAAAACTTTCTAAAAACATTCAGTGACTCTGTGATGGTACTCCCAACGGAGTTATTTTTTGTAAAAGTAGATATGGCAAAAGGTCCCCGATCAAGTTCTGCTTCAAAATTGCTAGAGATTCCATAAGTTAAACCCAGGTTAACCCTGACTCTTTCCATAAGACGAGAAGAGAAGTTCCCCCCCAAAATGATGTTGGCCACTCTCAGACGAAGATAATCGGGATCGCTCCTTTTAATCCCAAAGTTGCCAATAATAATTTGCGATTGTGTCAGATCTGGTTTGTCTATGAGCCGAATATTGACACCTTTGAACGGGGGCGGGACTGGGAATGCTTTTTGAGACAAATCTTGTTTGTTCCACTCTCCAAACTTATTTTTTATAGATTCACTTAGGCCCTTAGTAAAATCGCCGGTGACTACAAGCACCGCGTTGTTCGGTTTTACGTTGTGTTTATAGGCCCGAAAAAGGTCCGTTCTCGAAATTGAATTAATATCAGAAACCAAGCCTGAAACGGGCCTGGCATAGGGGTGACTTCCATAAAGGTACGCCCCAAAAGCATCAGATGCAAATTGGTCCGGATGATCAGGGCGTTGCTTAATCGCCGCTAAAATATTATTTTTTTCTCGCTCCAATTCTCTTTTATCGAATCGAGGATGCAAGACCACGTCGCTAAAGATAGTGAAGAGCGCAATCGAATGCTGACTCAAGCCATTAACTTGGAACCACATGTAGTCTTGGGAAACGTCCCGCTGAAACTCTGTTCCCAATTGCCCTAGACTGTCAGCAATTTCGGCCGCAGACATCTTAATGGACCCTTTTACCAGGACTTGAGACATCAACTGGGCAAGACCCGATTTGGCCATGGGATCGCTCGCTGAACCATCTTTGATCAAAATGCCATAGCTTATTGATGGCAAAGTATGATCTTCAATAAAAATAACCTGCAACCCGTTTTCAAGTTCTTCAACTTTGTAATCGTGAAGGCGAAAACTAGTGGCACTAACGTTGTTGGGGACGGAGCTCACTTTCTCCGGAGGCAGAACAACTTCAGGAGAAGAACAAGCCACATTGACCATAACTCCTAATAAAACTAAAATGATGGAGAATTTATGAATCATGGGGTTTACCTTTCGTAGCTTTTGGTGTCTCGGGATTGAGGGTCAGTGCTGTCAGATTATTCTTGGTAAAGTACTTCTGCGCCACTCGTTGCACATCGTCGGGTGTGACTTTATCGTATTTCTCCAGGTCATCAAAAAGGTTCGTATAGCTCCCCGTCACTATTTCATTTAAAATAAGACTATAAGCTTTGTCATGAATTCGCTTCAAAGAATCAACCCAATGCTTCATAGTTTGATTCTTTGCCTTTTCTAGTTCGTGGGCCGTCACCTTATGCTTAGCCAGCTGAGCTAATTCAGATTCAATTTCACCTATAATGGGTGGGCCCGCAATATTGGGTTTCAACTCGACAGAGAATTGAAAAACTCCTGGGTCCTGGGGGGTAATTGAGGACGCATCCACGCCCAATGCCTTTTGTTCCCTATAAACTAAACGCTTAAATAAACGAGATGAATCTCCCTCTGCTAAAATATTTGCAATGAGGTCAAGAACGTAACCGTCTTGGTCCCCTTGTTTTGTGGTGTGATAAGCCATTGCCACATATCCGGTCTGAGCAATTTTAGAAACAACTGAAGAACGCTCTTGGGTTTGAACCGGCTCAGAAGGCAGTTCCCGTTTGGGAACCACGACTTTCGGAAGATCGGCATAGTACTTATTGATAAGGGTGGTTGCCGTGACGGGGTCAAAATCCCCAACGATAGCGATCACCGCATTGGCCGGACTGTAGTACGTATGATAGAATGTTTTGCAACGCTCAAGAGTTAGCGCATCAATATCAGCCATCCAACCAATAACAGGCCACTTATAAGGGTGAACTTTGTAGGCCGATGACCATAGGATTTCATTCATTGAACCGATAATCGAATTATCCACGCGCCACCGTCGCTCTTCCTTAACGACCTCTCTTTCACTTTTGAGATTCTCCGGCGTTAAAGCAAGATTCACCATGCGGTCGGATTCGATATCCATAACTAATTCAAGTTTGGAACTTGGTAAATCTTCAAAATAACCGGTGTAATCATAGGTCGTAAAAGCATTATTTGTGATTCCATTAGCTTGAAGAAGTTGGTCAAACTCTTTTCCTGAATATCTCTTGGCGCCTTTAAACATCATGTGCTCAAACAAATGAGCGATTCCGGTGTAGCCCGGGTCTTCGTATTTGGATCCTACCCTGAACCATGTTTGATAACTGATTGTAGGTACAGAATGGTCGACGTGCATTAAAATGGTTAAACCGTTAGGTAAGATCGTCTTAGTCACTGGAAATCGAAGCTTTGAAATATCTAGGGTAGAAGATAAAAGGGGGGACTCCTGCATGAACGTGAACAAAAGAGCTACCGAAAGGAAAATAAAATTAAGTTTCAAACTAAGCTTCATTGAGCGCCGCTCCTCTATTTTATTTTAATTCTAACGATTAATTGTCCGGCGACGTTAGATTGAAGTCAATGCACCATTCGAGATCCCCTCACTTGGGCCAAAGGCATTCATCTATTCCATTCTATTCCATTCTGGAACCAGCTCCAAATTCTTCACTGTGAAAGGCCCAGTTTGGAACCAAAAATGCCTCAAGAGAAATGCGAATGGCCTGTAAATTGGTCCAGAGTTGTATAAAAGTTTGGCATACCAGTTGCTAATGAGAACCCTGGAATCACATACGACTTAAGATTTTCTACCAAGATAGGTGATTCTGATCAGCTTCCCCTCTGATCTCTACGGACTCCGGGGATGTTATTTTCGCTCTGCGAGAAGAACATTGGCAAACAATAGCAAGCTGGGCAACCCCCTCCCCCCATTTCCCCCGCTCTGCTTGTTATTGTTGGCCAATGTTCTCTCAATCCCCCTCCCCCCCTACAGAGCGAACATAAACCTCGGAGTCCACTTTTTTTAATCAATAATAAAGTAAGCCCGTAGATCCTGTTCAAATTATGGCCGATATTTTTGAGGGCGATGTGGCTACAAAGCAGGATATCACTGAAGTTAAACATGATATTAAAGAGGTCAAAGACGAGATGATAAAGCTTGAGTATAGGCTTATCATTAAGCTTGGTGCGCTTGTAACCGCCATCATAGCAACCGCCGTGACGATTCTGAAAATTCACTGACTTAAATGTTCGCACAATGGCCATTTGATTTCATATTAAAGGGCGCGCCTTTCGGCGCAGATTAATGTCATTTCACCTTACTTTTGCGGGCTTCGTTCCGCGCGTATTCTCTTGGCCTATAATTTGCGATAGTGATCTGCGGCTGAAGATAATGACATTTAGAACGAAAGAAAGATGTGTCTATTGACAGTCTTCGTCAGAGTGTCATCAAAATAGACATTGCAATTTAAAAAAGGATGCCCCAGATGAAAAAATTGATATTTTTACTTCTTACCCTGTTTACATCGTTTTCTGCTTTGGCGAAAGCAGTTCCTGACTGTAAAACTCAATTAGCGCTAGAAGATAAAAATATTAATAGTCCTGAAAACGTCACTAAAAATATCGATGCGATTTCAGCAATTACAAATTTCTTGGATCTTGACCCCCATGACTCAGCCATGCCGCAAGGAGATATTGGAACCGCAATACCAATGACCTATGAACCAGCTTATACTCAATCTCTTAAATTAGCTCGTGTAGTGTCTTACTCCTATTCAATTGGCAAGAACGGGAATTTAGACTCAGAAAGAAACTACCTTATTCTCTCCATTGATGGGGCAGTACGTTCTCGTCCCTCGATCCTTGACGATGGTGTCCAAAATCATGCTAGTTTTTTTCTTCGACCAGGTAAAACTCGGGTTCTGACAACTTCTAGTGAATACGGCGAAGGAGTAAAAGACCTAAAAGTTATCGCTGCGGCAGACGGATCTTATGGCAAATCAGTTTTAACTCTTCAGTTGCATCGGGATGAAGTTGGACGGGTTTCTATTTCAATTTCTGAAACAACCGACACAGAATCTTATTATTTAATCCCACTACCTGGCCAGCGAGAAGTGAAGATTCCGGCTCCGAAGGTCCGGCGTAACGCAAAAGCAGTATTATCCCGTATTGCGCACTAGAGCGCTATTTCCCAAGTGCTGAAAGAATCGTTATTTTAAGAGAAACTTTCATCATGGAATTGCAGCCCTGACCAAAACCACTTCTATCGAAAATCCTATCGACTTTTTCTCAGGCAAGAAGTTGTCGGAAGCTTAATTTTTTAAGATTGACCGGGAAAGTGAACCTTTTAGTCGAAGCCGCCAAAAAATTAGACTGCTATTTAAGATTTGAATTTTTTGAAAAGGCGGCAATCTCCATTAACCTCATCAAATATGGAATATTCTCCCGCAGGTCCCACGATTTGTTATATTTTGTAACGCCAGCAACGCTACTAAACTTGGAGCCCCCCATTTCCAGAAAGATTCCAGGGGCGTGCTTTCTGCGTGATAAATAACTAACAGATACCTGGGTCTTTTGAGAAATTTGTTGGTCTGTTTCTATCAAGCCTTTCCCACAGGTAATCTCTCTTTGGTATACGGGCTTGCTAGAATTCGCGGCACTACAATTTCTAGCAAACTCTCCCTCGGCTACCACATATCGGGCAAGTTCTGTCACAGATGGATCTTCTACTACTATAGTACTCACATCGTAGGGACTATGAATATCAATCCCCAAAACTACACCAGGCGTTCTATCTATCACGTCTTTTAAAAACTTCGCTTCTGGAGCCACGCTCCACACGGCTGGGCTTGTTTCATCGTAATCAAAAGGTTCCAGGTTCACCCCAAAGAAATTGTTATCTTGCGTGTAATACCCGCCTAAGTCTTCGTCGGGGGTTACATCTGGAAGAACAATAAGATTGACGCTGCCAAATATCTTTTTTATTCCGTTCGCCAAAACAGGAGCGCTCTTGTCAAGCTCCCCTGATAGACCGGCAATTAGTATGTCTGAAAAATTGAGGAGGAACTCTGAAGTATTGAGTTCATCTGCATGTTCTTTGGCCCATACCACGACATTTTTCTTCGCATTGAAGCCAGCCTTATGGATTTGATAAGCATAAAACCGATGAACATTTTTGCCAATTAGTCTCTCATCTGTAGCCGCAGGAAATTCTTTCCGTAATGTCAATGCATCCTGATCGCCCCTCTTCAATAACTGAATAAATGGTGAGTAGGAGGTAGACTCTGATGTCGGAAGTTGAGTTATAACCTTTGGATATTTAACTATATTATTTTTAAGCCAACCTTCCTTTTGCTCGACAGTCCGAAACCCGTCAGGAAATTGAGTTGGGGCGTCGATAAATATGGGATGTCCTAAGATGGAGTCGAGCTCGCTTCCGAGCTCTTTGTAATCGATGTATGTGATATCTCTAAAGGGAGATTGATGTATGTCCCTCTCAAGGGACCTACCAGTTTGGCCGAAGCCAACGTTTATCCACGCCAAATTAATAAATAGAACTAATAATAAAAACCTATCAAGAGACATAGTTTCCAGCCTTAGTTAGAATTCTCAAGGTTGGGACATGGTACAGCTTGCTATCGTACCTTCCATCGGAAATCCAAATTTCTTTAAGTCCTCCGGGAGCGAGAGTTGAAAATCAGCAGCTAAAATATTTTGATTTAGCCTTGATTTGATCCTCATTGGTATTTTGACTTGAGCCAAACTGTCTACCCCGTCAGAAAGTTGAATATCATAAGAAGAAGGATCTACATTGACCTTAAAAATAAACCCCACCCCAGTAAAATCGTCACTCCATACATTTAATTTTAACTGATCCAAGTCGTCGGAACAAACCGGGTATGCCAGAGTTATAATTTGATTTCTTTCTCCAATACCCATTGCGGCCCTCCAGCGAAATCCTACTAAGGCTTCACTTTTGAGGTCGATTCTGGCGCTAGAAATTTTCTGAGAAACCAGTTGCTTGACCTTTTCCCAAACAAGCACTTCTCTTGGTGTGCGTGTTTCCTTTTGACACGGAACCGCTTTACTCATATTAGGCCACGAAGGCTCTCCATTGACACAAGCCAGATTTAAAACATAAGCAAATCCAAATTTTGCCAATTCTAGATTGATTTTTTGAGGTTCATCGACAGGCTGATCGTCATTTTTGATTTCTACGTCAGTTACGAGTGCTCGCATTTTGCCATCAACTAGAACAGCAGATCCAGAATTCCCCGGTCGTAAAGGGCATGAGATAATGGCACCTTTTGCATAACCCGGATTAGAGAAGCTGGGAACGGCCACAGTGTTAAAGCGAACCTCACACTCCTGAGATAAGACAGATGCAACAGCGTCCAGTTTAGGGGGCTGTTCTACTTTCACAATTGTAACTTTTTGTCGGTCATAGAGTCCTTCAGCAGAAAGTTCCACAGGAAGTCTCCGCTTATCCATCGGCGTTTTGAGTTTTATTGTCACAAAATCATCTTCTGTATTTGGATCCTTAACTAAAGAGGTGCTTTCTCTAATTTGTTCAATGTGATCGCATTCACCCACTTGTTCTGGTAGCGATCCTGAGGCAGGAAAATAAAATCTTCCTTTTCCCAAGCAAGAGAGTCCGACCTTTCTCATATCCTGGGGAAGGCAATGAGCGTCGGTTGAAAGAAGGTCTGGCTTTATCAGGGTTCCCGCACATGCATAGATTGTTGAGTTTTCCTGAATTAAAACACGTGCGATCCATGACGGACAAATTGAACCTGGGGCGCAAGTAATATATTTTGAGGATTCAGGACCACTCTGCGCCTTGAATCCAAAAAATATTATAGGAAATAATAAAATAAATAACTTAGCCACTATAGCTCCTAGTTTTTTGTCTTTATTGATTATCAAGTATAATGCGACTTGTAACATGAGCGGCCTTACCATCAGAAAACACGACGTAGTCCTCTAGGCCCTCATTATTCCTCTTCTGACAAATAAGGAAATTGACCTTATTGTCCAAAATTTTTCGACAATTATATGTCATTGATAAATATTCCTTGTGAAATAAATTAAATTTAGGCTGGTAAACGTCATTATAAAGATACATGCCATTTGAAAAATTTCTGATATAAATTGGCGCTTGAAACCGTAAGCCTTCTTCACTGAGATAGGTTGTTTCAGTGCGTTTATGGGTTTTAAACTTGTCCCATTCGATAAAGGAATAGAAGTCCACGAATAAATTAGAGTTCTCACCCTTATAAAATTTAAGCAATAAGTAGAGAATGCTCGAATCACAATGGTTGGCATCATTTTCTCCCGGAGTTGTCGGCACAAATCGTGTTGGTTGTTGAGGATCATTAGTTACGACTTTGGAGCGAGGGTCTGCAAATTTGGCCTCGTATTGCCAGACAACCTGATTTCCATCTGCGCCCTTCAGCAACCAACTGTCCTCCGAGGAGATCAGGCTGCTTTGATTCCATAACGTGGCTGCACTATTGTAGCTACTTTGGGCGCCCATAATCCGTTGCAGGGCATCCCTTACTCCCTCGTGGTCGCCACAATGATCAGGGTTTAAGACCCCTAACTCTTGGATCTCATGGTTTTTACGAGCGATATCCAATTCATCCCCATTTGATGAAGCAACTCCTACGGCAGGTAATACCGCAAACAAAAGGTTTAGCTGTAAAGACAGAATCCCAAGAATAAAAAGCCTTTTCACCTTAAAAACTCCTTAACAAATAGTCTTTGTATCAAGACAGTTCCGGTGAATTTAAATGCAACCGTGCCATCTCTCTTTTTCTATGTTCTTTTTGTATTTAAGTTAGACAGTCTGACTAGGCGACACCGTAAGTCTTTGAAATATCACATATTGACAGAACGAAATGATTCGACACCCAAAGGGCGTCTTTTCGCCTTCTAGATCGAATAGGGCGCTACCTCGTTTTGTTTGGATAGGTCAGATGGTTTTGAACTCGAAAAATCAGGAAGGCAGTTTAATCAGGCCAACGTTTGGGGATTTTGAATTTTGTCCTAATCTTTAGCGCAATATTCAACTTTTGACCGGCGGGAATGGCTCGCGTTTTATACAGATTTTTCGAGAAATTTTTTAGATCGAGAAAATCAAAGATGCAAAATTCGCTCAGCAACTATTTTATGTGGTGTAGATAATTATGTTGTGTAGACCCTCTCCTTCCGAGGGAGGGGCCGTTTTGGACACAACATAATATGTTGAGATAGATTGGGATCTTTTTTTAAGGAGGTCCCATGTTTGCTGAACTTTATAATCGTAA